>Ga0126342_10005727_pt1 | contig 21810 bp, 21 predicted proteins | sample Cyp1metagenome_FD_92528 | JGI IMG/M metagenome (GOLD analysis project Ga0126342, IMG submission 92528) | Coral microbial communities from Lord Howe Island, Old Settlement Bay, Australia - Cyphastrea 1 metagenome | ecosystem: Host-associated > Invertebrates > Cnidaria > Coral ... | reverse complement strand
TTGTAGGAAATCAAGCCACAATCAGCCAGTAAGCACGCACACTATTTTCCTTGAGCCATGAAGTAATAGATACATTACAATGGACAACAGACACTACTTTACAGGGAGGTATGGGGAATACCAGATAGTACTCCCGTAAAAACAATTTGCAGCCAAGGGGACGGTTCAAATCTGTGCCAGCAAGGCCTGAGAGGACAAACCGTGGCTAAGGTTTGGTGGGAACCTTTGCCAAAAGATTCCCCAAATAAAAAAGGGTAAACGAAGCCAAGGCTGCCACCACAGCGGTAGCAACCACGCACCACACCTTCTGGGTTTAGCATGGGTACAATCAGCCATTTGAAGGCCTTCGAAGCAAGGGATGGATTGCTGCAAATCAATGCAGAACATTTACGATTCACCACAATTGCCTTGCCCCTTGCCTGCCGCAAGGCTTTGGCTTCAGCGGCAGGTGATAGCAGGAAGGACATAAAGCCATGCCTTGCTTTCGTTGCTGTTTTGGAGGTCTTCGCATGATTCTGAAATATTCCAAAGCCTGGAGGCTTTGGAGACTTACATTCTTTACAGTACCAATGAAGCAACAAGGCCATTGACAAAGCAGTGCCAAGCGTCATCATCCAGGAAGCATTTGATTCTCCTGGGTGGACTCTAGCCGTAATCACGGCAATACCTCCAGCTGCAGCTGAAACACAAAAATGCTCAATGCTGTGTCCTGCTGTGTAAATTCAATGAGGCACTGCGTGAGTTCAAATTTACCCCTGGCTGCCTCTGTCAGTAGGAGAATCCGGTGGATCACAATCCACATCAAGCACTTCACAAGGCAAATCTCCTGTGCCGCCCCGCCACATGTGAATGTCAACGCTGCCAATGAGGACTGGCATTAAACTGACCCAGTGTCCCGTCCTATGGTGTGGCACAACCTGTTGCAGTCAGAAAACACTTCGAATAACACTCACTGCATCTCATTGCAAACAATGGTAAGCCTGGTAAGGAAACATACAGCCCGTGTTAGGCCGAGAGACACCCTCCTGCTAAATAGACTTCCAGCATAGGGATGAGCTTCGAGAGCATCAATAAAGTCGCACAGGTGGCTGTACGTATATGGGTAGTGGTACCTGGTTGCTCTGTGACTCTGTTTGCACATTGGTAGGTTGGTCTGACAAAACAATCCGCTGTGCAGGCACGCGAAAAAGACCGTGTCATCGTCATACTCGAAGGTGTAGCTGAACGATAGTGTATACCATTGCTTCTGTCCACTCCTAAGGGCAAGCCCAGAGATACCCAGAGTTTGGGCCACACCCACCTCCCATCAAAAAAGTCAATGGTCAAGTTTGAGTCAAGTCACATCAGCGGTTGCTTCGCAGGAGCTTCGGCAGACTTCAAATAGCTGACCTGGGCTTCATCCAAAAAGGTTCCAAGCAAGAAGAATACCATGATAGCCGCTATGCCGCCATGACTCCGACAAGCGGATTTGAAGAGAAGACAAAAAGATCAAAAAGGGCAACACAGCCAAGAAACGTCCGCACATCCACGCTCCCATCCTCTGCCTGATTTCTCACTCCAAACTGCTGGCTTCATCCCTTTTTCGCCTGAGATTCACGAATGATCTTGCAGTCTTCGTGTTGTCGCCAGTATCGGCAAAGCATCACCTATACTTGTCTGTGCGCAATGCATAGGACAAAGCTAGAAACATCTTTCGACCATTTTCAACCAAGCTACCGAAGAGCGATCCGGACTTGGCCATATTCACCAAGCGGAATGTCACTTTCAAACCACAACTTCCTCCCTGCACTGCAAAGTAAAACCACTGAGTGTAGCCGTCTGTGTTGGCATCAACATCCACCTCAATTAGCAAATCTGGATGCAGGCAGGCGAAAGCAAATTGGATTTTCCAATGTCTTCCCCTTGACTTCGCGAAGTCACCGCAAAGCCATCCGCTTGTCCGAGAGGCTAAGAGCGTGTATAGGTCAGGGCCCTCACACTGAGCCACGGCCAAATTGCCGGACTCGAACCTTGTGCCAAATGGAGGGACAACTGTTTCATACTGTTTCAATTCCTCTCAGATTTCGACCTGTGACGGGGAACAGAACATCAAGCTGCTTCATGCAGTGTGCGAAAAAATTAGGATCCAAATCTCCTGCAACCTGGAAGCGATGAACAGAAAGATAGTCTAGGCAAACCATCTGCACCTGGAAAATGTTCCTGAGTGCGCCCACAGAATCAGAGTGCCTTCCTTCTTTCCAAATCGCATCAGTATGCATCAGTACCTTGCTCGACCTATCGACCTGTCATACCTGTGACGATCTGAGAGAAATGTCAATTGCGATGGCCTGGTGGGATGGACGAACGCTGGTATGAAATGTCTTACGCGAGAAAACTAGTCAAATACACTATCACAGGCGTGTCAAGGCTGGTGTATGGCCACTCGGCCACTCTTCTACGTTAAGTGAAGGCAATTTGGCACATGTACCGCAAATTCGGCTCAATTCGAGGCTGAATGTAGTGTCATAAAAAATTGCGAGAGACAAAGCCATGTAGGCAACACTTTGCAGCCAAATGAGGGAAAATTGCATAAGAGAAGGTAAATCTGTGAATCCGTGAAGTGTTCCAAACTACAAATTCTGAAGAACGCTGCGACCGTCCATAGCACAGCACCGAAGGAAATAAAGTTTACCTTGTGAAAAAGACTTTTAATTGTGGACAGCGATTCCGGAAAACAGGAGTGTTGATCAATGCCTCGCACTTTTGGTGCGGCCAGGTTGCGAATTCCAGTCCAGTGGGTGGAACACAGGGTCCTTGATTCCACCAGTGCTGCTAGTCACAATAGGGAATGAACAGCTGATCGGAAGGAGTTATAATGGAGCTTAGGGCTTAAAGGCTTGGAGGTCGTTGCTTTCTTTTCTAGGTCAGCCTGTTTAAGCTTCTAATTTTAAAGTTCATGGGCGCTCTAGATCCTTACTGCATACTCACTTGTGCACATGACTGAACCTTTTGTACGTGTGTTTGGGTCAGGCAACTTGTGAGTTACAGACGGAGCGACATGTTGGGTCTGCCTAGCTTCCTGTGTCTCTCTCCGCGCAGAGGAAGGGCAGAACTTACGAGTCTATCGGCGCCAGCGGGGTGCTTCATATTAAATTGATTTAAATTGTTGCCCTCCGTCCCACTCCTCCCTCCCGCCCTCCTCCCTCCTGCCCTCCTGCCCTCTCCCCCTCGATCTGTTCCTGTCTCTGTCTCTCTGTCTGTCTGTCTCCAAACGCGTAGATGTTGCCTCGGTCTATCTTACTGCAAACAAGTTCGATGCATCATATCCCATATTAGTTTCCAAAAGGTACTCTGTGCCTGAAATTGCCTAAATCAAGTGTAGCATATCAGGCAAGTATCAGGCAAGTATCAGGCACTCAAACGTAGGTTTGCTACACAGTAACAGCACGGAGCGAAGCAATGTCATCTAGTACCTTTTCTAAAGTGAAACGTTTTTTCCTGATAGCAGATTCCTGCATCCCTGGTCAAATTGAAGCCAACCCAGAGTGGGAAATCCAGAATTGGTTGGAATATACCCCGACAACGCCTTGCGATTGCTGGGAATTCTGTGCTGGAGACAGGACAAATGCTGGTTCTGCTGCACCAAAAAGGACCCACGGGCGCCAAAACCTAGAAGCGCTTCCTGCCATGCAAGGGCTACCACTCCCAGAAAGATAACATTCGGATTCGAGCAAATTTACACATGAAAGCGTCCCGCTCTTATCTGCAAACAATTCAAGCACCTTGTGCCACCACTTTCTCTCTACTCATCCTCTACTCATGCTCTACTTCTAAACTCTTTGGATTTCATCATTTTAATCTGAGCTCAGACTCCCAGCTCTTGGCGCGTCGGTCGGCCGTCACATGGCCTTTTCAGCACCACTCTCTCCTCGGCCACAAAATGCCACATAACGATGTCAACGATGTCAACGACGTCAACAACGTCAATGTGTCCACGACGGTACTTGGTACTGCACAGAGCCCGCTGCATGATTTGAGCTTCTTGCTGACTCATCGTTCAGGTCCTGCCGACAGCTTTGACGCTAAAACATGCTAAAACTTCGTGTGTTTACTTGACATGAGACATCAGCGAGTGCCAAATCCGAGCGGATTGTCCTTCACTGGTCTCTTTGCATACTTGTTGGAGAGCATCTCAAGACACTTCCGCCACCTGAATCACGGTGCAAGGCTCGAAAGTCTAGTTGCTACCATTGGGACCATCAGAACTCCTAGTGAGCAATTTGAAAACGCAACACTCAAATGCCTTCACAAAGTGACATGGGCATGTGGTATTAGAACATTTCCCAACATCACATTATCTGCTCATTGGCACTTGGCAAGTGCTATCAAAACCAAATCCGCCACCCCAAAAAGGCGCTGAAGGTGCCGAGCATGTTCCTGAAGTGGTGTTCATGGTATCCCCAACAAGAAATTCCTTTTCTACAGCGTATGATCTATGCCCATTGGCTTCCTGGGCTAAGTTTGGAAATGGTATTGAATACTGTCGTCAAAAAAACTCTGCAGTTTTGTTCGCTATGTTCGAGGAGACATTGTGTTAAAGAATCTTACTGGGCGAACATGCCCGATCTAAAACTTTCACCACTTCCAGTCAAGACTTCATTCATTTTGCTTGGCTTCTGTTCTGGGAAGGTCTGCGATTTGATTCGGAATCCTTCCTGGGCACACAGATGCACCAATATATAATGAAATAGTCCGGCGAGGATGTTGATACAAACACAATCGGTTTCAGATTCCACGGGCGGCCCGGGTCTGAATAGTTGCAAACTAGTTTTCACTTTGTAACTGCACTTGCCTTGATGATTCTGTTCCGGTAGACCTTTGTCAAAAACGGACAGCTAGAGCTGCAGTGTCGATTCACAGTATGGAAGCCGTGCTGAGGCAAGGCATCTTATGAAAGTGCTAAGACATACTAAGAAGGAAACCGACTGTAGACAGTAGCACTGTCTTTCTGTTTCGCTTCCAGTCCAGCCAGGTATGAACCGATCCCTGCGGAGACCTGCCGTGCAGACTCTGCAGACTGGAGGTTCTCACCCATAAAGTTTCTGGGCATGTCGTCTACCAGATTTGCATCTTCTTCATTTTTCTTGCATGAAATTGATCAATTGGGTGATTTCAGATCGTTTGCGCCCAAAGCTATAGCTCAGCAGGATGTCTGCAGCCGCAGGAAAAGCTGAGGAACTGACCAAATCAACAAAGTTCAAGTGTCCCCTGGGCTGCAGGAGGCCAAGATCTGTAAAGCATGAAACCCCATGTCATCCTCATCTTTGCCATTTGCGAAGTGTCAACTGATATTTTCCAGCTTGAAAGCATCCCTTTTGCAACGTGAAGTGTTCACAGCCAAAGCACGAGCTCCGTCTACGACTGCCACTTCCAACTGCTGCCGAAGTGGGAACAAAATCTTGGAAGTCATTGTCACCATCTCTGTCCTAGAATGCTTCATGAACAACCACACCAAAAAAAAAGGGACAGACTGTTCCACTGGTGTTGCAAATTTCTGCCATGCCCTAAAATCTGCATTTCAAGTATCTAGACACTCCAGATTTGTACCGCATGTAGTATGCTTGTTTAGGAACTTGCCCAAGACATAAGAAAGGCTATACCTTGTCACCATATGTAGTCCAGACATCTGAATGCCGTTGATACACCATTTTCACCACGTGTATTGCGCAGGCATATGCTCTATGATGTCTTTTTTGCCCCTTGTTTTCCTACAACAAGTTATTCATTATTCACCTATATGACTATAATATATATATATACACAATACATATATATATGTATAATTATATATATATACACACAATATTATATATATATATGTGCTCTCTCTCTCTCTCCCCCTCTATGTCTACATTCCCATGTATAGATCTAACCCTATATACCAGATACCATGATACCTCAATTTATTGTGCGGGCCTGTATGCTATGCAGGTACCGTTGCTGTATGCGCCGGTGCACGCTATTTGGGGCTTTGTCTATTTATGTTGCATCACGGCATGAGCTTTCTTTGCAGTTCATATCAAACATCCATAGTTATGGAAGGGGCTTGTTGCCAGCGCCGGAAGACAAAGTTTTTTTCGCGCCAAGTTTGCTGTGTGTTGGTTGATACCAGATCCCAGTCCTTACACACTTCGTTTATACTACTGCAAAGCTTTGTGCAAGAGACCTTGGATATGATCCAATGCCGTAGTGCATTCTGCACAGGTCTCTGCTAAAGGCTCCCTCATTAACCCAAATGCCTCAGTCACTTCCCGTACGATAGCTCGTGTGTCTCGGAGCTTCCGGACGGGTGAGGATGTAGAAGGCGAAGACGAGGATGATGAATCTGACTCAGCCTCCTTGGTTGCTTCCTGGGATTCCTGAGAATCTGAGTCAGCCTCCTGAATTGCTTCCTGGGCTTCTTGGTGGGTTACTTCCTGGGCTTCCTGATGACTTTGAGAAAGTCCGGACACTGGCTGGGCATCAATCTTCGTATTGCCAAAAAACCGCTGGCTTGTCCTGCAAAGCCGGGAGAGGGGATGATGAAGGAGTGTCGGTTCGAGCACGTTTTTGTTCTGCTTTGAGAAGCCACTGAAGGAGTTTCTCTTGAGCTTGGGCAATCCTTTCTCAAGAAGAAGCTGGCACCCAGCCTGTCCAGTACGAAATTTCTTGCCGTAGTCCAAGAGGTACAAGTCACCACAGACAGCAGACTTCAGAAGGCGAACGTCAAGCTTCTGGTCGAAGGTGAAATGCCGAAGAATCTGGTATTCCTTGTCATTGAGCTTGCGGAAAACCATTTGCATTGTGAAGGGGACAAGGATGTCAGATCGCAAAGCCAGAGGGTCAGGAAGTTGGTTGACCTTCTTCTCCGTGATGAGCGTCACTACGCAGTCCAAATCTAGCCCGTGTTCAAGAACATATTTGATCATCTCAATGGCTGTTTTGATTTTGGTGCTGCCTTCCATGGGTTTGATGGGGATGGCCTCGAAGGAGTGTTCTGGTTCCGTTTGAACAGTCATTACATTTGCCAAAGGAGAAGATTTTAAAGTAGCCGCGATGTGGCAAGCTGTGGCGAAGATGGAAGACTTGGCTTGATGACATTCACACCTAGTATTACTAGCCTAGCCAAAACCGCAGACACACCACAAAAACTTGTATACAACACATTGCTCATGCGAATTCAACTTAAGTGATCAAGATTATATAAGAGCTCCACACCTTTTTCATTCCAAAGCAGGTGGCTTCTCCAGCCCTGTCGTTTCCCTGTCGTTTCCAGGGCACTGTGCTTCTGCCCCGGATGTATGACCGGGTGGGCAGGGAAGTAAGGGTGAAAGCTTGAGATGTCATGAAATGGAATGTCTCTCTTGCAACACCAAGAGCTCCACACCTTTTTCATTCCAAAGCAGGTGGCTTCTCTAGCCCTGTCGTTTCCAGGACACTGTGCTTCTGCCAACCTCCCGTCCTTCTCATGCTTTGTCTAAAACATCCGGGGCTCTCCAGCAGAAAAAGTGCCTTTGTCAAAATTGTGGGAATAGCTCCTGCCAAGCGATTGATCCTACCAAAAGCAACTGTCGGCATTGCTTCGGCAAAGGTTGCAACTGAAACTTCCTGCAAAATATCTCGCAAACCATTGATGAGACCCGACGGCCTCTGCGCCGCACCAGTTCTGAATCCTCAAACCTCTGCAGCAGAAACGTGGCTCCACCGGCCCTAAGGCTTGCAAGGTTATAGGGGGCCTGACGTCCATTCGCCTTCAAGGGCAGGCCAAGTGCTCGTTGCAGTGTTGCAAACCTCTTCCGCAGTGTAGAGGGCGAGAGAACCCCAGAGACGCTCGTGCCTAGGCTTCTTCTTGAAGACCGCTGTCAGCAATGCCACAACGCTCTCAGGATCAATGTGGGCTGCCTGGTGACGTGCTGCACTTCCGCGGGTTTTTTGGCTGCCTAATTTGAAGGATTGCTCCATGGACACCTGGGGCTGCATCGCAAGGCAGCACTAAGTCAGAACGGAGAGCCTGCAGTGCCTCTCCGATTCGTAAAACTCCACTCCAGGTCATGAGGAAAATGGAAGCCTCAACTGGCCACCCCCACAATAGGCAAAAGCCAAAACCAAAGATACGGGCATCGCAGGATGATGAATGCGCGGCTCATCCGTAACACAAGCAAATGCAACATCCCATGCAGAAACCAGGGAACGTCTTATGTAAGGGCGTCTGCCCGCCACCACATTGATGGTGATGAGTGATGACTGGCAGCGCTGCAGCCCTCAGTGAGAGGGTGGTCATGGCAACCCTCTTCTGTGCTGGAGCTCCGACACTAATGACCCCTCTGCAAACTGCTTTGTCGGAGCCATCAATCTCAGCCCCGACTACTTTGAAGTGCCTGGAAACCTCTATGTCTTTTTTCTTGGAGCCCAAAACGCCTTCTTTCTCATACTGCCTAATAGCTGCATCAAAAATCATCAAAACTCCTCTGAGAAGGCGATGACTTTGGATCCGCACCACAGGGGAAAACTGACAGTGCAAAGAAGTCGTCAATAACCAGACCCTGGATGTCATCGCCTGAAGGAAAAGCATGGTTGCCAAGGAGTCGCACCTCTTGGCCAAGCAAGCCAGCTTCCTCCAGCAAGGTTGAATGCGCAGCCAAGGCAAATTCAACTCCCAAGTGGTCACCCGGCAGCAAGCTCTTGAACGCAGAGAATACACGGTTGTCAGTGAGGATGGGCTTTGGCTTGAAACAACACCCAAGCTGGTCCCCCTTTTCTTCTCTACCTCTGGGTGCCGTTTTCTCCCGCTCAATCAGGCTCTTGTAGGCTTCAGTGTGTGGGCATCATAGTTGAAGGGAAGGCATTCTGTTGAGCCTTTCGGGAGTGACCGCCACCTGATGGTAGAAGTCTTTCCTGTCTGTAATGGAGCCCAGAACAGTGCACCCTGAGGGACATGGGTGCCTGTGAGGAGATAACCAGAGGGGAGATGCTTTGATGGGCCTGCCAGGTGCCTTTCACCTATCTGCCGATCTGTGGACTCATTCTTCCTTGGATTGAAAATCCTGGTGAATGCATCCTTGTGGGGAGGCTGACGGAAGAGAGCAAGAAGTCCATGAGTTGACCAAAGCATGGCAAGCTGAAGATTCTCATGTGGATCCTCCTTTTTGAGATTGGGACCGGCTGCAAGGCTGAGGGGCATGATGGTGAAGGATTTTTGGCTCCTGATAAGGGAGCCACAGCTCATCCTCGAGGAAATCTGCCATCGCCAACAATCTTGAGCCTGGAGCTGTCGAGGTTGCTATAGGGTTGGGCCGGAAGTCCAAGGCCATCTGTGGAAACCCTGCCGACAGCCAACATGCCCTTGGCCTCCTGAGGAACACTGCCCGAGAGATCTGCCGGACCACCTCCATAGCTTTCAAAGTGAAGCACATCTGCAGACTTGGCAAAATGCTCAAGTTCCAAAAGTCTTGCAATGAATTCTGAGCCTGACCTTCTTGGGACTACAGAATGCAGCTCAGGGGAATCACACATGGGTAGCAGCGCCCAAAGTCTTCTGTGCACAACCAGCTGTGACTGGTTAGGGCGCCTCCCAAGCAAGTGGAGATCCTTCTGGCAGATGCCACCATGGAGACAGTTGAGCGCAACAATGATGATATGCCTCAGTCTCTCCTTCAAAAGGGTGACCATCTCCTCCTGGATAGCTTGGGGATGCCCCTGCTGAAAAGTGCCAAAAAAAAAAAAGAGGCAATGGATACACCACGGAAGCTGGGGTGTTGCCAAAGCATTGCAGATTAAAAGGTTGTGCGAGGAACAAAGCAAATGGGTCCTGCTAGCTAGCACCCATCTCGGTAGTGCAGCAAGGACCTTGTGGAACGAGGTGAAGGCAGCATGGAAGTCTTCGGCTATTGGGCCTCCTCCTCCTCGCCCTGGCTCTTCTTCTTCCAGGGGCGGGCTGTCCTCTTTGCAGCTCTCTTGGACGCTGGATTTGCTGGGGCGTCTGGCTTGTCCTCCCTCTGTTTTCCGGCTATGTCGGTGCGCCGGTTTGTGATGGTGTCGAGCTCCTTGATGTAGGACAAGGCATTGGTGATCCATTTCTGATCCGCTAGTGGCGCAAAAGCGCGACCCCTGAAGTGGGTGGCCAAAGTCTTGTTGGTGAACAAGCCACTGGGAGGCCTCCGCAAGGCTCAGCAGCAGGGCTACATCCATGCGGCCATTGTCCAAGGCCGTTTGTTCGGGGCACACGGCCAAAAGTGCAATCGCACCTTTTGCTCCTGCAATGTTCTCGTTCTGAAGGCGATCCAAGACCAGAGCCACTTGCCACATGATGTCGCGAATGCCGCGGCACCTGCCATACCCTCCATACCTCTCCACATACTGAGTGGCTGTTACCCCCCCGGGTTGCCAGTTCCTGGGGAGAGGCCTCGGCCACCCTCGCCGGCTGCATCCTCCGGGCCATTGCACAAAAGACTGCATTGAAGAAGGTGCCTCTGTGCTGTGCCAGCTCCTGTTGGAGCTTTACTCGGCCCTGAGCTCCTCTGCTGGAGAAGCTCGTGCTGCTGGATGCTAGGTCCATCATATAGGGTCTCCAGTCGCAAGTGTGGCCACCAGGTGCGTAACTGCCTTTGTATGGTCTGCCTCCTCCACTCAGTTGCTCCTCCATAGCGCTTGTTCTTTCGCTCAAGGTTCGCACTTCCGCCAGTAGCTGCGGAAGAGACCTGCTCAGTTCCTCCAAAGAACTGAAAAGGTTGCTACTGTTGGGCGTGGTTTCTTCTGAGCGCCCTTTGGCCCTGCGTCTCCACCAGTACCAGGACCTGCACCTTTTGCTTTTGGCCTTCTGGGCAGCGGGGCAAACTCCGGCGCTGCCTCTTCCTCCTCCTCTTGTGCTGGGTAAAACGCAATTCTCTCTCCTGACCCTGGGTCCAGCACCCATCTCCAGGTGGCCGCTACCAGCTCTTCCGTCATGGGAACTGACAAAGGGTCGAAGCTGCCGAAAGTGACCAGCCCTTCTGCCAAGGGGTCTGCCGCTAAAAATGGTTTCAAATGATCCCCAACGTCCAATGATACATCGACCAAAACAACGTCCACAGTTGACCCTGGTTGCACAACACGCTGACCAAAAATGGTAACATCTTGGAAGCTGCCGGCAGGTAGTGTCAGTGAAGTTGACTGCCCTATCTGATCCTCCATAGCTGCTGAGAGGCCTGCTGCGCGGACCTCGTCGTTGAAGTATCCCCGCGGAACACAAAGCAAAAGTCCTGTCAGCCGGCGCAAGACAACCAGCGCCAGGCAGCGCACCACCCCATCTTCTGGATGGTCTCCCGCTGGCATCTCCAAAACATGCACTTTGTAGTCTTGAAAGAGATCTGACTTCGCTGCAAGGGGCCCATCCATGAGCTCCTCCTCCATCACTCCAGTTCAGGGAAGTCGCAAGCTGCCGCTTGCAGGTAGGTCTTGGCCACAGTCTTGGAAGGGAAGGCGTGGCAGATGGTTGTTGAAAGGCAGCCGATGTAGTGAAGACCCGTGGGGTCGTGCAGCGCTTGCAGCGCACCACACACCAGTATCTCTTTGGGAGCTCAAAGGTCTCACTCCTGCTGGGGGAGCTGACTCTGCCCTGAACCACCGCCTGGGCCCAATGTCCGGCCACCCAAGCTCGCCTTGCTCGATCAGCTGGTGTCTTGCTGGCTGATCCCAGTTCAGTTCCCTTTCTGCCAAAGAAATCCAAGAAGCAGGGCAGTCAGGAAATCCTGCCAGTATCGAGGCCCTAGTCTCACCTGGATTGGAGGCTGAAGGTGCCGGTGAGGGGGCCGTAGATGGGCCCGCCTTGAGTCCCGTTGCCTCTTGGGCTTTGATATCCTGCTGTTGAAGCCGCAGAATGTTGGGCAGATCCTCTTTGAAGTCCCTGGATGAAAGCCGAGGCAGCAGTGGGGGCACTACGTCCAGTGATTTGAAGACCGGGGAGTTGCAGGCTGAGTTCCACAACCTCAGGGTCAGAGCTGGCGCTCATGCAAGTACCTCTGGAGCCGAGCCAGGGAGCCAGAGTGAGATGCCCGGACAGGGCTGACAGAGTTGAGCCAGGTGGGACGGGGAAGACCAAGAAGATACAAAAACCCAACGTGAGCCTGTCCAGGCGAAAGGTCCAAGGAGATATGCCGATAGGAGAGCAGGGAAAGTGGCAGCACCGCAGTGGGATGGACACGCAAGGCCAAATCAATTGGAACTTACCCCAAACTGCAAGAATCGGATGGCTCCTACCATGAAAGCTTGAGATGTCATGAAATGGAATGTCTCTCTTGCAACACCAATCTGGATTGATCTGGATTACATCATGAAAACCTAAAAAACAAAAAAAACAATGTTCTGGAAAAATCCTCTGTGATTTTTCCACAAATGCATTGGGTGCTTCAATTGTTCCACAATCCTTATATCTTATATGATATTTATATATATAATTTTATATATATATATATATCATATATATATATATCATATATATATATATTATATATATATATATCATATATCATGTGTGTGTGTTTCCTCAATTTCTTTATTGATGGCTGCTGGTGAAAGCACCATCCCCGCCTCGCTGGAGCTTCCAGATGAATCTTGGAATGAGGCTTCCGGAGGATTTTCTTGCAGCTTTCCTGCAAGGGCTGAAAAACTCTTTACTTTGATGCCTTTCAATGTTCTTGACTCATGGCCATTGTGGCATCTCAGCTCATTGCCGGCCAATATCATGCAAGAACTCACACCACTGCACTGCATTGCACGTTTGGAACCACTGTCAGGAAATACAGCACAAATCTGCCTAGCACAAGCTACGACCTTATATCCAAAATGCACGATCTGCACCTGCTGTATCTTGAAGCTCTTCCTTGTGCTCAAGCACCCTTGAACTATGCTGAGCTCGCTCGTGCATTCCCCATCACTTCTCGAACCACCACCAAGTCCTCACATGTTCATCCCTGCACAGCCCCAAGAACAAGCTGCAACGAAAAATGAAAGTCACGCGCCTCCGAGACTGCCAGCTCCAAAGTGCTCCCAAATCACCCATCGAGTCGCGGCTCGGATGGAATTGAACTCTTGTTCTGGGCTTTCTTTAGAATGAATGGTCTTTGGCGTCTTCGGTTAGTAAATGTCACTGAAACCAATACCCCACTTCTTAACTCTTCTCCTACGCAACTTGTGTTTTAACTACAGTAAAAAGCTGATCCGCAATGGAGCAGTCACAAGACAAGCAGGGAACTCAAACTTCGAAGTAAGCTCAGTGCATCAAGGCGGCTCTTCAGGAATCGCTCTCGGTTTCGTTTCATGTACTCATTTAGTGCAAAGTGGATAGCTGCAACAAGGTGCAAGTCTTCATGCCCGCCTCCGGCTAAACCTTTCAACAATTTTGCGAAGCCTCGGGGAACCATTACTAAGAAATCGTTACTGACCAGACAGAAAATTAACTTTATCTGTGGCTCCCACTTGCCATATTCTGGAAGAGCATTCCTTGGCAAGTCGGATTGATTGGTTATCAGCCTTCACGCCGTGCTCATGTGGAGCTGCTTAAGGTACTTAAGGCAGGCACATGTCTGGCCAACTCGAATTAGCATCTGGTGGCGGCGTGCTTGTCCTCGAAATTGGACTTCCCAAAGCTTTAAGAAATGACTGCCCATGGTACCACTGTCCAATTCTACCATCAGCCAAGGCAGCAGCTGGCTCTTTGAAAGACCAAAAAAGGAAAACCTTAAAGAGTCATGCCAGCTCCCGCAAAGCCCCCTGCTCAAAATCTGGTGACATCGCCTCGGGATGACTTAAGCTGCAGCAAGCAGCAGCAAGTAATGTATTCTCTCGTTGTTTTGTGGGAATCATCACTCCCACTAAACCCTTGAGGCAATGTCCCGCTCAAAGTTCCCCTCCGCCTTCAAACAAACTCATCGGCAATTGCTGACAAGGAAACGGGTGGCTATCGGGATATTGTTCTTGTAAGAATTTTCATGTTGCGGCTCATGGGGCACCAGCCTCGAATAGACGCTTCCTTATGTTGCATAATCCAGAACTGCACATGCAACTACACAAGAAACGACCCGAAAAGGAGCTGGAATGTGAGAAACACGTGAGCTGAGCCAAGCATCTGATAGTGAAAGAATGCATCGTTTAGCGCTCCGGCATGTTTCTGGGAAAGTTGCCTTTGCAAAATGGGAGGCAATGGAGGAGCACAATGAAGTAGAAGAGTTTGAAAACTGCAAGCATGGAGTTCTCAAGTGCATAAGAAGTGTATAAACTGTCGTTCGTTATTTATTTGTTCTTTGTTTGTTGTGATTCGGTGCCTTCTGGCTACTTGCCCCACAAATGTATTTTATCTGAGGGTCAAGCTGATGCAATTCATGGCTGCGATGAAGACCTGGGCCTATAGTATCCCTGAAGTTTCGCCTTGGCTCTGAATTTGTGAACATCACCAGGCATGCGTATATATAAATATACATAATATATATATACATGCCCATGTCTTTATCGAAACATGTGCATGTATAAAATGGTGTGTAAACATATATTAATATATACATTGAAATTTCAGGAGGTTGAACAGGGGAGTCCTCAAGTTTTGAATTGCTGCGGACTTGTTCCGGGAAGAATTACCCGATGGCACAAAGCAGCAAGGAACTTTAACTTCATATCCATTTCTTTCCGCGCGGTGGAATTTACTCGCAGCAGTGAAACAGAACTGGTGCTACCTTCCGCGCGACAAGGAATTCCTGAGCTACAAGGCACGGCTGCAGAGCTGATCTCCAACGCCCAACAGCTCACACCATGTTATCCCGGTCATTACCCATCATTGTGCTCTGATCATCCCTGATCTACCAAGGGTCTCTGCCAGCGTGATGGCAAGTGCCACAGCAGATCCAATTCCCGAAGCCACAAGGGTCACCAGGCAGCAGCGACACAGGAAGCGCCGAGCTGCAGGGCCAACTCGCCACAGGCCGTGCGCCACATGAACCGCTCGCGCAGGAGCGCCATGTCCGGGCTGCAGCGGAGATATGTCGGAGCCCACCGATTCAATATCCGCAGCGACTGCAGCAGCCACTGGCTCCGCTGGCAAACAAAGCGGTAAGGCCTGAATATGCACTGAGGTCAATGCCACCCTGCCGATCTCCCAATCACATCATGCCCCCCACACCCACACAATAGTATTCAATAGCTTACAAACAACTGCATTGGGTATCACCTTCAGTTGAAGCTGTCTGCCTCGCTTGTGCTGTTTTCTTTGTCCCTCTTCTTGTTTGCCTTCCTTTGTTACAATTGGCACTGCTACTCTTGATTCGGTATTTCCTAATTATACATATTTATATATATATATATATGTGTGTGTGTGTATCCTGTTGCCATGATTGAATTTCTTATAATCATTGTACATCATAACTTTCCCTTAGTTAACAGTTTGATTCAGGGCAAGGTCAAGTTTCAGATTTCGAGAATCACGTGCTCTGCCAAGCAACATTGTGCCGTAGTTCTTCAGCCATTTGCACAGCATCAGGCTGATGCAACAGACTTGCCTCATTCACTTGAAGCAACTGCGCCCTCTGTCTGGCAACTGTTCAAGACAAAGCAAACTGTGTAATTAAAATTGCACACTTCTTCGGCTACCTGCAAATCGTCCAACTGCCCCTTCACAAGGCTTGGAGCATACTTGGTCACAAAGCCATATAAGGGACACCTGGCAATCCACAATGGTGTTGGGCACCTCTGTAGCTGACTTACGAAGCTGAAATTAAACAAATGCGCTCTCACCTGTCCCTGGAGCCCTCGCAGCATGAGTAGCCGGCCAGGATTTCACAGTACACCTGAGTCAATAGCAAGTAGTGAAGTCAGTAGCGTGGAATCAGTGGCCAAAATAATTTGGGTTGCCACGACAAGTCCCCTAGGCCTCTATGCTCGTTTTGAGTAATTAGCTTGAATGAAGTGAATGTCAACAGCATGATCATCCTGCCAAGTGTCTGGATAATTGCACAGGAAGACACCACCAAGCAATGCCTTATTTCGGGCCATCTGTGTATCAAACACCGCAGCCGCACAGAAGCTGCAGCCAACTGAGGAGACAACTCGCAGAGGTTCACAAGAAGGTGGCAGAGTTCTTCCCAGTTGCAGGGCAGAAATAGCCAAGCTCTCATAGCGAACCATTGCCTGTGAAAGTGAAGGGTGACGGAACTTGCCGTCTCAAACATGCCTCAAGGCATCAAAATATATCAAAATAGGCCATGCAAAACAAGTCTTCGCACCCAATACCGTCAGGCTGAGCAGCAGCATACAATTCACAGTCACTGCCAGTCTCGTGCTCATGCCCGGGCTCATTTTGTAATGGATTGGCACATAGCAAAGATTGGATTGAGAGCCTGAGAGTGAAGCAATGAACAGGACCATTCGGATGAAGGGGGCTCTAGCCAACCCCCTGACTCAGCGGACAGCACTGGTTGCTCAGGTCCGATTTCTTTAAAAACCAAAGCGTGCGCTCAACTCTTTCGGAGAGATATACCGCCGCATATGATATAATATGATATGCCATCGAGATCCATCGTGCTTCCGAACATGCTCGGATAGACATGCAGGCATGAGCAGACTAGAAGCAAGACTGTCCGAAATGTTGTGAGCGAAGTCCAGGACGGCCCTGCCCAAGTACCCAAGATCGAAAGGCAAACCTCGGCTAAGTGCAGAATGACAACCAAACAGATTCAGCAGTCCGTAAACACGTCCGCCCAAAAACAGCCACACAGCGGCACAGACTGCAAACATTACACGCATTGAATTCCCAACCTTTCCATTCACATAGAGGTTAGGGTTGAATCTGACTCTCCCGTCCTGGGCTGCGCATGGAGAACACGGCAGCTAAAAAGAAGTCGCCCATTTTGACAGCACATGACAGCACTAATTGTTAGGAAATGGTTGGTGAAAGGCACATGAAAGCACCACTTCATCCACGTCACACCACGTCACAGAATGTCGACACGAGTCAGCATAGTGCAGCCAGGGCACGCCAGTGAGAAGCTTCGCATGAGGTGGTTTTATCGGATATGTGTTCCTGAGCCACGGGGCAAATTTCAAGTATTGCTTAAGCATCCAAACATGGACATGGGCAAAGACGCTGGGGCGGCTCTTGTGATGTTTTGTTCTTGGGACTTGTTCCGTTCTTGGCTTGATGATCCAGGCCAAGCATACATTGGGTAGAACATTGCTTCCCGAGATGTTGCTAGTTGCATCATGATTAGGGCACTTTGCAAAGGACCATATGGCGCAATGTGTGGTGAAATGTCTTGCTGGCAGCCTTTTCTCTTGCGGGCTCAACCTATTCAGAACCACATGCCTCAAACACTCGTGAAAAACGGAAACACGTTCGCATATATGTGCTTGTTAGTAACATGTTAGTGTCATATGTCAAACCCATCCACTGGTCCTGCAATTACTTCAGGCGCAGGGAAATGGTCTTTATCACTCGAATGAACATGTTGCAAGAGCAGCCAGCTTTTGTGAAACGTGGCGTGTTTACCTAGGAGTCTTACTGGATTTGCCAACACGGACATTTTGCAAGAAAAAACATCGACGTGTTTCAATGAAGGCATTATTGAGCGACTATACCCTCTTGCACAAATGGAAGGGCCTAGAAGGGCCTGGAAGGGAAGCCTGCCCAAATCGATTCAATATGATTCACTTGGTAGCGTCGGAAAGGTAAACTCAAAGAGGTATGGACTGCGAGCATAAGGCGTCCCATCAGGGCCAAGTATTGCTGCAACAGCCTCCGACACAGAGAGCTGCAGCAAAACATAGAGGACTTGGCAAACGCTCTGTCAAGTACGCAACTTTTAGTATGTCAATGTCATGCTGATTTCAAATCTGGATCTTCACTTCTGCACCTGGTGGGGTCTCTCTTCATAGAAGTGGTGGAAGATGCCCTGGGCACTGCTACTGAATAACAGCAACAGGCTCAACTACAGAAGGCCAAAGGTGTTTTATCCTGGTGCGTTAATATGCCGCTGTCTGGCAAGCGGACCTGCGTTTCTAGCCCTTCTTGATTTAAGGCAGCTTGTTCACGCAGAAGTCGCCTGATGGAGGCGGGCGATGATTTCGTGCATGGCTAAACATGGGAAAATATCAAAACTTGGCGCCTTGAAGCAACTACCGACAAATTTCCATTGTAGTCCTCACCCGGCTCCGAAAGGTGCCCAGTAGAGAGCATTTACCCATGGGCATGGGGCTGAACGATTAGATCCTTCGTGCCTTCTTCAGTTGCAATTCACTCTCTTGTAACCGCAAGGGAGTGTTCAATGCTATGTCACAAACAAATGCCGCGAAACCATAAGGCAAAGTGTAAGCATTGCTTGACAACAATTGGTGGGAAGACACCATGGTAGAAAATGTGAAACATGTCGCTGATGTGTCACGTCATGCCGCAAGCTTCAAGTGATTGAACCAAACCACACTGCAGCACGTTCAAGTGGCAGCATTCGAAGTCATTGTAACGTTTAAAGTTTAACGTAACGTTTAACCTAACGTTTAACAGATGTTCTTCGAATGTTCGTGGCAACGGATGTTCTTCGAACATTCTCTGCCAAACCTTCGTCCAAGCCACCATCCACGAACTGCTTCTGAGGCGAGTTTTTCGTGAAATGATGGAGGTAACCAGCCACCTAACAGAATGCCGAATAAATCGAATAATGAAACAAACACTCTAATTCTGAAGGCAAACATCTATTTAATATTAGGTGATTCAGTTTTCGTCAACGGCCAATGAGAGTAGGACCATGATTGCTGAACAAATTTGATTCCTGCCTATGTCCGTGGTGAGCGGGACCACCTGCAGTAAAGGTGAAGATTGTTTGTCGAAATTGCGTGTGGGAAATTGTTGTATGAACAGTGAACGGAGGTTCCAATCCTCCACATGGGCGGGCCATAGCATGTGCACCTGGCTGACGAAGCAAAATGAAAGTTGCATGTTCAGAATTTTGTTGTCATCCATACATCAAAAACATCAAAATGAGATCAGTCACAACCAAACAAGAAACCAGCTGAGTTTTAAACACTGCTGGCAGGCTGTCCGGGAGGCAAAGGTTCCTACAAACCCAGTGACCGTACAACCAAAGCACGGCGTATCAGATTGATAAATATGGTTTAGTGATTGATTGATTGATCGATCCATTTGATTGATTGATGGAATCATTCGCCCCATCTTCACTCCTGCTCCTTCAGTAACTCCTGAAAAGCTTCTCCCGTTTGACAATGCTGACCTGAAATCAAATATCGTTAAAAAAATGCACACCTAGAGAAATATATAATTATATATATATATATATATATATATTCGGACTGCGGTTCCGGAACTTAGTTTTGGACATTCAAAGTTTTGTGCCGATATTGGTGACCTCGATTGGACATGCCATTGAAACCATGAACTGTGGTTGTTTTCACTTCATGAGTCCCTCTCTTCGTCGTATGACTGCTTCAATATTCTGCACAGTTGCCGGCTTGAAAAGGATTTACAAGACCACAATCCTGCAATATGTTCCACGTCAAACTCTTGTACTCGCGGCGCTTAAGTGGAACTCTTGTAGCCTTTGAAAATAAATCCTCCCTGCGGTCCCTCTTAGCTCAGCTGTAGGCATATATGCACATATTGCCAGTGCACATTGCGCCCAAAAACGAAACAACATAGTGGCGGCAAGGCTACGAATTCAACACATTTGTCCCAAGACCGTGTGAAAATTGCATAAGGCGGGAAAATCCATTGAGAACAAATCCAAAGGAAAAACTGAGCTGTTGGTAGGTGATTTTCCACCAAATGTGCGGCGGCTGTTCGGTCTGTAAGTTCATAAATCTTACCCCGAACACTAAGGAAAAACAATGTCGAATGCGTTCTATCCAAATACACCTGTCTCAGGTTCAACAGCGCGCTTGCTTCGGCCATCAAAATCAATTGACTAATTTCGATCCACTCAACATAAATGCCAGAAAAACAATTAAATCCAACACTGGTGCAAAATGCAAGACACAATTTGGTCCTTCAAATTTGATGTTCAATATACATGTTGTTTGGAAAAAAGACAAATATTTTGATTTGTCCTTATTTTAGCCGTCGTGGTTCTGAAGCTACTGGCGTGGGTTCCGACCCACCAGCGGTGAACACCGGCACGTGGTTGGGGCTGCTATAGGGGTTGCAGGGCTGCCTTACCGAGATTCACCTTTGCTTGATTGCCCTTTTCAATTCTTTCCACTTCCCCTCAGCCTACAATGAGGTGCATTTGTTTTGTCAATTTTGTTCTTAATGTTTTCCTTTTCTGTTGTCACACAACTGCATCGTCGCATCCTGTGAGCGCCGTTGCGGGCGGTATTTCGCAAATAGTCTGGGTCCAAGCGCTCCGTTTGGGAGTCGAAGTCATCCAAGCCAGGCATCCAAATTCCTTTACTCACCGAACTGGGCTGGTGTCTGGTGATGACATTCAGTCCTTGCAAGTTTTCCCCATGGAGCGATTTCATGATAGTTCACACGGGCATCAGCTTGGCAAATTTAGGCACCATAAGACAACCCGGCTACAGACATGTGCCTTGATCTGCAAGGGCTACAACTAAAGAAAGCTGGAGTCTTTTGGGTTGGAAGGATCTCGGCTCAAAGAATGTGTGATCACAATTCATGACCCGGTTCTCGGTCGCAATGAGAGCCGAGCAGCGACGCTAGTCAACATGGCTCTCGACGATGGCAACTACATCCACAGAGCTCAGCAGGAGATGACCGTTGAAATTTCATGCCCACCAAAAATAGCCCTGTGGGCTGAAATTCGGCAGTCAGATTCGAATGCTCATGATTGGCAAGCGCGTTCATTGCGGAAGTTCTGAAACCCGAGTGTGAAGACAGAGACTTTTGGCCCATAGATGCCAGAACAGAAGCAACTACTTGGTGAAAAGACTTCAGGTTCCAGTTTCTGATCGGGATCGTATCTACAGCAAATCTGGAAAAAATTCGGTCACGTTCCGATAGGCGCGTGGACCTTTTGACCCTGATGAGGCTGGCCTCAAGATCATCAAGATTGAGGATAGTCCTCCCGATACAAGGGCTGGTTTCCAAAAATATGTCCATCTCAAGGGATTTCTTGAGCTATTCTGCCCCCAAAGTGTCTTTTATCTTCCGGTTCAAGATGTGCACTTGGGAGAGGCGCGACAGTTCATCTACGGCAACAGTGGCATCTTCAATGCCCAGACCATGAGCATGAAGCTCACCAAGAGATTCACTGGAGCTACAGTGGCCGCAGTTGTGGAGACATGTGCCTCGCTTAGCTGGCATGTCGTTCCACTCCGTATCATTCATGTGGCTGAGCTTGCTGTTGCTATTGTAGGAAGCAACTCCTCACCAACTTTCTGCCCAATTCCCACGAACTTTCTTCAAGTTGAAGAGATTGGGAAGAGAGCCCCTAGGAAGCCAAGAACCAATAGCGAGTTCAGCTCAATCTCAGGTTCCAATGACCGTAAGGTGGAAGTCTCTACCCGGTCCTCCTTTTCCAGGCCGCGAGTGGCCAATCCATCTTCGGCCCAGTCGCCGCCAGGATCATTTATGTCACCTTTCGCATCCAGTTTGGCTGGCAAAGTGCAAGCCCTGGAAAATCGCATGAACAGAGTTAGCAGTGATGTGAAGGTGTTGCAAAAAAAAAAACAGGCGGAGACCCACGAAGACATCAGCCAGATCAAACAAGTTCAGGAAGGAGGATTCTCATCTTTGATGTGTGCTATCAACGAGTTGAAAGACATGCAGGAAAGAATGATGACAGCAGCCAGTAGTGCAAGTACCCC
>Ga0126342_10005726_pt1 | contig 21811 bp, 14 predicted proteins | sample Cyp1metagenome_FD_92528 | JGI IMG/M metagenome (GOLD analysis project Ga0126342, IMG submission 92528) | Coral microbial communities from Lord Howe Island, Old Settlement Bay, Australia - Cyphastrea 1 metagenome | ecosystem: Host-associated > Invertebrates > Cnidaria > Coral ... | reverse complement strand
GCCAGATAGAATGCCAGAAGATTTGCCAGATAATATGCCAGAAGATATGCCAGATAGAATGCCAGATAGAATGCCGGAAGATATGCCAGAACATATGCCAGAAGATATGCCAGGTAGAATGCCGGAAGATATGCCAGAACATATGCCAGAAGATATGCCAGGTAGAATGCCAGAAGATATGCCAGATAAAGTGCCAGAATGTTTGCCAGATAGAACGCCAGAAGATTTGCCAGATAATATGCCAGAAGATATGCCAGATAGAATGCCAGAAGATATGCCAGAACATATGCCAGAAGATATGCCAGGTAGAATGCCAGAAGGTATGCCAGATAGAATGCCAGATAACATGTCAGATAGAATGCCAGAAGATTCGCCAGTAACAAAATGTATAAATGTCATGGTGGGGATCACACGAAATAAAGTAATTTAAGTATTGTTCTATAGTTACATTGTCCAATATTGTTCTATAGTTACTTGTACTAGAAATTATGGTGTATGGGAAGATGAGATCAGATTATCGATATTGCATCCTAACTAAAGTTATATCATGGATAATTTGTTCTATCATCAATAGAAATTGTACAATTGTTCAACAGTTATATCATCCTAGCCATAGATCTGGAGAAATTATACCGCGAGCCCATTGAAGACCTCACCACTTCGATGGTTGGGATTGGGGGAAATCATCCCCAAATGGCCGAACTTTTGGGTTAGTGAATTACTATGAATTACCCTCTGGTAAACTAACATAACTATGGAAAATCACCATTTTTAATGGGAACATCCACTATAACTGACCATTTTCAATAGCTATGTTAGTTTACCAGAGGGTACTCCAATCTTGCCAGACCCATGTTGATCAAAATTTTCCATCTGCGAAGCGCAGATTTTGAGTCATGTTTATTCACGTGTGGTAACCGAATATTAGGGGCATCCATTCCTTGCTGACCAAAGACTCGGCAGCGCTGGCCGGTGGGCACACCTTAGGCACACACTGTAGGTTAACTGGGGATTTGGGGCTGGATTGGGGTTTAGAAGATGTGTCTTTTGCAGGGTTGTGGACGAGCAAGCATGGTAATTTTTGTGGTTTTAAACATCAATTGAATCAATGGTTGTTCTAGGGCATCCCCCAATGAATGGCGCCTCTAGTTCAGGGGACAGTTTTTTACTGGCGCTACAGCTGTCAGTAATCCCAACCTGAAAACATCAAGATGCAGGCTAGTCTTTTTACTCTCCAGTATGTCGCTGAGTAAAAAAAACTAGCCTGCATCTTGCGATGTTTTTTTTGCAAGACATATTGGGGACCAAATATACTCTATAGTATTTATTGCAATTTTACTCCCCTGAATATATAGTACTTGGTGGTTCATCCCACTTAGTAGGTTATATTCCTGTTTTTTTCAGTGGGAAAGGTAGGGTTAATCCACTGAAATAACTAGGGTTGTAACCTACTTACTAAGAGGGATGAGCCACCGAGTAGTATATGTTTTTTTGCATTGCAGATAGTGCATATTGCAGAACATTGGTGTTGCTTGGATTTCCTGGCTTCGATGGGTGCAAGATGCCCTCTGGTAAAAAAAACGTAGCGAACTGGGAAATCAGCATTTATAAAAGGTAAACTGCTTGGTGGTTTCAAACATTTGAATTATTTTCCATGATATATGGGATGTCATCCTTCCCATTGACAAACTCATATTTTTCAAGATGGTTAAAACCACCAACCAGTAAATCACCATAAATCCTCTAAAAAAATTGCATAGAATAGAACTAACTCCTAGGTTTGGGGTTGAAGTAGTTCCTGTTTGCCTTTCCAATACCGATGGCAATGGTCAAGAGAATCACCTCGTGGCGGCGATGCCAGGTCATGTGTCTCTCACTTAGGTGTGGAGTTGGGCCAGCATCGAACAGATTGCCGAGAACAAGCAGTTGGAATGCAACCTTGTGGACTACTTGGTGGCTCATCCCACTTAGTAAGTAGGTTATAACATGCTATAACCCTAGTTATAAGTGGATTAACCCTACTTATCCCACTTAAAACCAGGGATATAACCTACTTACTAAGTGGGATGAACCACCAAGTAGGGCATTTGAAATGAAGCGCAAAGCTTCCAGGAATGTTTTCTGAACCTCGTGGACTCGGCCTGAGGCTCTTTCACTTCCCATGATATTCCCATTGTATTCTCATTATGGCCATAGTAATGTTGGGCTTATATCAGGTTAATTTCATGTGAAATCCCAACTTATGAAGCTTATCTCACCATAGATTGAAAAATCACCAGAGGGTAAACCTCCATATTTCTCCCCAGGTTTCATGCGCTCGTTTTCGCCATTCTTCCCCATTTCTGATGGCTGAAAAAAAATCACTTGCGATGCCTGGCCAGCCTCAAAACCAAAGCCGTTTATGATGGACTCAGGTCGTGTTGATGGCATGGACCACACAATGTGGACTCACGAGCTTTCCTGCTGCTTGGACGTTTTTTGCTCCATAGACATTGGGGAATGCGGGCCGCACTTCGTCTTATGGGTTATACCCCCTGTTAGATTAATGGGTGATATATGGATTATAAACTGGTTAGATGAGTGGATTCTAAACCACTTTTCTACGATTACACTCCCCATGATGGGTGGAAAACAAACCAGTTAGATCAATGAAATATCCTATGTATGTATATATATATATATATATGTATACTGGTTGGTGGTTTCAAACATTTTTTATGTTCCATAATATATAGGATAATCCTTCCCAACTGACTTTCATATTTTTCAAGATGGTTAAAACCACCAACCAGTCTATATATGGGATGAAATATGGGTTAGGTTATATCATTGATTATAAACCACAGATCCTAAGTGGTCGCCCACATCCAAGTAGTCACGGAAGGTTTACCTTGGCTGCGCAGATGTGTTCATGTTTTGTTGAACTGAATATATCCTATAGCTATACCCATCAAAACCCCAAGGAATGATTCAATGAACAACCCCAAGATCAAGTCGTTTTCTCAAGAAAAAACACATTCGCGGTTCGATCATCACTTTTCCATACGCATCCAAACAGCTGGTTGATCCATACTAATCCACATTGTTGATGGATAATTTCCATTCTCCCCACTATATATGCCATTGTAGTCTCTATGTGTGTGTGTTTTTTATGCTTAGATTTTGTTGATTATTTCTCCGTTAATTACAACCACCATTATCATCATTCCTGTATAGATATCACCTGAAAATGGGCTGGTGTGGTTTATGTTGGTTTATGTATCGCAAGATATGTGAGGTTGTGCCATTGATATCACACTTCAAATGGGCTGGTATGACCTTGATTACCCTCTAGTAATTTAACATAACTATGGAAAATCACCATTTTTAATGGGAAAATCCACTATAAATGGTCATTTTCAATAGCGACGTGAAAATAACCAGAGGGTACTATGTTCAATTTATGGGGGTAAAACATCCGAAAAACTTCGGGAGCTGGGGATCCCATGGAAAACCTGCCCATATAGAATCACCCCACCTGCACCCCTGAGTAGGGTCATATATATATAATTATATATATATATATATATATTATATATATATATACTTAGTGGTTCATCCCACTTAGTAAGTAGGTTATATCCCTGGTTGTAAATGGGATATGTAGGGTTAATCCACTTATAACTAGGGTTATAACCTACTTACTAAGTGGGATGAGCCACCAAGTATATATGCAATCGTATTCCATTAAATCATATTAAACACCTTGAATCACCATCTTTGTTGGTTATAGCTCAAAAATCTATATATATACGCAAATTACGCAAATTATATCCACACGATGTCCCCATTGGACTCGCACATCTCTCTTTTTTGCCCCGACGGCTTCCAGGTTGAGCATGTTTTACCAGAGAATGCGATCCAGGTGCGGCGAAAAAGTGTTGGAAATGGTGTTGGAAACTCGGTGGTTCCCAGAAAAGAATGCTGGCTATCATATTGGTAAATAATAGTGATTAGAATGGGAATAGAATGGGATATACCACTAACATTCACATACCATGGGGATTTAACAGTGTTTCCTAAGGGCTTTAACCATCAACATGTGGGTTTGAACCACTAAAGTCACTGGGAATTCAGTTGTTTTTTTGGGGGGGAATACACCAGGATTAGGGAGGAAATATAGCTAACAGTGTTAATTACCTCTGGTAAACTAACATAGCTATGGTATAGATGGCCCATTTGCAGTTCTGGCACGATATCCCGGAGGACAGGACACATGATGAGGAGGACCACAATGCCACTGGAGCTGGAGGAATGGAAGGAACTGGAGGAGGCACATGGTGGCCAGTGGTGGTGTCCCAGTTGGTGGGCGATGAAGATAGGCCATTTGTGGAGACGACAGCCAACTACGTCTATGTGGTGGTCTGTTGGTACCAGGTGCAGGACTCCCCGCTGTGGGCGTAGACCCTGGAGTTGGAGGAGAGGGACACTCCTTTGCCAGCGCCTGCAGCCTCCTCATGGCACTGAGTGCGCACGGGCTTGGCGATAACTGCAGCTGTTCAATCATCATGATCAATGATAAAGGACTGCATGTTGTGGGTCAAACTTTCTGAGTGTATGGCTATCTAAAGTGGAATGATGCAAGGCTGCAGTTAACCAAAGCTGCCCCCCCATGGTGCAAGCAGTGATGTTTTAAAATTCCTTTTCTGGGCTGCCGTTGATGATTGCATCGAGGCAGTCCGGATGGGGAATTATTGCACCACATGTATATTGGAATAACGCAGAATGCATGGGGGGGCAGCTGTGGCAGAGATAGCCCAGGCCGGCATGCCCTCATGGTGCGCATGAACAGACCACAACACATTGTGTATTTGTTGTTTCAAACACTGAACACGTTTCGTCCACCAATGTGCATGTATTGTGTTTGTATTGGAATAGCACTGAATGGGGGCCATGATAACTCGTATGTATACAGACCTTGGAACGAAACGTGCTTGTGCAATGCTAACCTATGAACACATGTTACCTGCTACTTCATTTGTGTATATGTGTTCGCTGTCTATCGGTCTAGCACGTTGTTTTTTCCCAATGTAATGGCCACGTTTCAACGGCTGCGCAAGACCAGATGGCGGCCTGTATAGACAGCGTCTAAAATGGTGATTTTCTATAGTTATGTTAGTTTACCAGAGGGTAATGGTTTTACTGAAAATTACTTAGCTATATCTCCTACACCATTCTGAAAATTGACCAATCATCATTTTCGGGGATTTTCAAAATCCCTAAGAATGCCGTCTAGATACACCAATTTTACTGAACATGGGTTTTACCGCCCAGTTATGGCATTGTTGATTAGGAAAATGATGATTTGTTTCAGTCTATTTGGGGGTGCCCTATTTTCAGACGAACACTGTTGACATTGATGAGAAAGAGAAAAATGAGCAATGGTGTCGTGTGCAAGATTGATTACAATAAGGATGATAGTAGTAAGTATATGAAATACGATGTCAATGTGCTGATGATGATGATGATGACGATGACGACGATGACAAGCGACGATGGCGATGACGATGGTGATAATCACCATGACTGTCATCATGCTTATTATCATCATGACATATCATGACTACATGCCATCCTCATTATCATCATTATCACTATCATCATCATGATTTCCCTGACACATGTGTATGCATATATATATTATATATATGTGCATACACATACACATGTGTTGTTTGTCATTCTTGAATATGGGACTCTCCGATGTGCCATCCAGGGCCATTGTTTTTCAGTGATTCCAGTGATTCCAGTGCCGCCATGGCCCAGGCCGGAGTAGTGCCATTGTTCAAGATGGGCACATCTGCCAACATGTGCCTTGGTACATCTTGGTACCTAGCCTTGGAAGAACGCGATCTTTTCGAACATGGCCATGGAATCACAAAAATCAATGGCTTGCTGCAACAGGAACCCAAATTGGAGGTACCGATTCCATATATAAGACCTATGTAAGGGAATATCCCAGCAAAATATTGCCTTATATGGTACAGTACCTCCATTTTAGGATCCTGAAAATCCCACTGAATATAGGACAAATATATATATAGGCTTGCAGTTGAACATGAACCCAGGGTAAACAAACATATATATCCCATGATAGCTCTATTCTTGACTGGTTAAGCCCCATAGAACTACAATCAATTATATATCTCTATAAATCATGACGACCTCGCTACGACGTCACTGGAATGATGGGCATTGTTGGGGTAACTATCCCATGTGGCCCAACATTTCAGTTTAGTGAATCATTGCCATTCATCCATGTGTATATATATATACGTTTCATGATGTTTCATATTCCATGATATTCCCGTAAAATCCCTATGAAAAGTACCCTTAAAAGATACCTCATATAAATCTCTATGAAATTCCGATCCCGTTGAGGTCCCGGTCCCAATTTCTGAGTCCCTGAGGAACATCGATCCTGCTTTGGGCATCGATCTCACAGGTACCTGGTGGATGGATGGCAACCCCTTCACCATTGAGCAGCTAAGCCGAGCGAAGCCGAGCGTAGCGAGTTGTGGTTTCGTGGTTTTCATGTGCTGATTATTGAGTCATTATATAAGATATATATATTTTTTATATATATATATACATAATTATATACATAATGGTAAAAAAAGATTATATATATATGATAACTATATCATATTTGATATGTATATTCCCATGATGTTCCCATTATACATATATATAAGTATATATATAATTATATATATACACACGTGTGTATACTGTATATATGTTGGGGGTGCCAAGTACAAGTTGGTTTACAAAGCCCATGAAAATCCTAGGTATTGGAGCTATAATCCAGCTTAGCCGCTATGGTCAATTTCAATTTATGGGTTGAATGCGGTATGGTCTTCCATCTAAGGGTGATCCACAAATAATGATCACAGTATATATATATACACATAATAATAAGATTTTGAATATACCCTCTGGTAAACAAACGTAACTATGGAACATCACAATTTTTGATAGGTAAATCAACTATAAATGACCATTTTCAATAGCTATGTAACAAATTACCAGAGGGTACATGTCCCTCTAGAAGCACAGATTTTATTGGCATGACTGGGATCCAAGCACTTCTTTTTTATGGCGAACAAACATCTGGATGATTTCGCTTATGCCCTGATGCCCGATCGAAGCCTATAATTGTTAATATGATCTTGCATCTTGGGAAAATGAATCAAATGGATGGGTGTTCATCTGGTATTTATCAACTCTTCAAAAAGAGATGTGGCTATGATTGGCTATGTCTGAAAACTCGGTTTACTCAGTTTACTCCAAAAAATGGCCAGTTTTAACCGGAAAATGATGATAAAGCTATAAAGCTCATATTTCAATATTTCCATTGGGTAACTTTTCATGGGGACACATCACCAAATCGAACCATCCAATGATGCCCAGTCGCCAGTCGTGAAATTGGCAAATTGGTACGGCCCATCCTGGCCTGAGTAGCCCCAATTCCAATCTGCTTGGTGGTTTGGAACATGGGTATGGGTCAATACCTATAGATACCATTTTCAGTGGGATGAACATCCATTTACCAGCTATTTTGATGTTCACCAGGGGTACAAGGTTTTGACACACTGCCACATGAATTTTACGACTTTCCATAATATATGGGATGTCATCCATCCCATTGACGAACTCCATCATTTTTCAAGATGGTTATTGCACCACCAACCAATATATATATATATATACATATATCCGTATGATTGTTCCATATATTGGGAATAGTAACCCCAACTGACGAACTCATATTTTTCGGTAGGTATACCACCAACCAGCAATAGTTTGTCATCATATGTTCAACTCATATCCAGTAAATGGCATTAAAGGCCACCGATCCGAATGTCTCGGACAAGGTCATGTAAGATTCAACCCCCTTTTCGGACAAGGTGTGTTTTATTGGGAAAATAATCTATACATGAATCGTCTTTATTGCCAGCGGGATTTTCTCATCTTCCAGCAAATCAATATGAGCAGCCAAACATTTGTAGATCAGGGATGATCAGGGTACATTCCAACTGGCACGCTTTCAGCGGTGAAAAAGATGATCGGAAGGCCCGGGAGGTGCAGATCATCATGGTCGGCCCCTAATGTCAAGCCCGGATTTTGCTATACCATGGTTTATGACAATTAGGGGGGTACTCCTCCAATAGTCATTTCATCTCATATATAAATGGTACCCTCCCAAACAGCTGTTTGGGGTTTATGAATCCAGGCTTAACATGAACTTGAGTTCAGATGGCGCCAAACCGGTCCGACCGGCTGGTGAAGACAGAACTTCGTATACTTCGTCACCGCATGTGGAGAAGGCCGGTTTCCTTCAACGAAAACAGCGATATTGATCCGAGTATGTCCATTATATTCCCACTTGGTGGCTCATCCCACGGATCGTAAGTAGGTTAGTTCACCCTAGTTATTTCGGTGGATTAACCCTACTTATCCCACTGAAAAAACCAGGGATATAACCTACTTACTAAGTGGGATGAACCACCAAGCATAAATTCTGGATGAATCGTAACGAACTCACGTTGTGGCGTCATGAATGTATGGGGGGAATCATCCCCTAGTGGGCCGCATGAGAACAGTTCTTTTCAGGTTAGTGAATGATTGTAATTCATCCAGAAACAAAGTATAGTATAGATCTGATGATATTCCAGTACATTCCCATTATGTTCTTATGTTCCAATGATATTCTCACTGTATTCCCAACAAAATATTCCCATTATTGGGTTCTAGGCTTATAGACTATATAGACTTATAGATGGATTATAAACTCGTTCCAATTCATCCAGATAAATTGCTTCCTTTTAACCTCCATGATATCCCCATGTGTTGCCCGCCCTTCACCGGCCTTGGGCCTTCACGGGTCTTCGGCTCCCAGGCAGCTGGTTTCCTTCGCCGGCGGCGCTGGCCAGGGACCCTTCCCAGCGCATCTCATGATGCCGACAAACTTGGCAGGTGCGGAACGTGGAGAAACTCGCTTGGGAATCCTCCCTTCATAATTACCCGGCCTGGTTTCCACGCTTACAGTTCGCGAACTGGAAAATGGCCCTTTCGTCGAAATATAGTGAAAATTTACCCAGCTATAGAATGCTCTGGTAAACTAACATAACTATGGAAAATGGCCCAGTCGAAATTGTTGATTTACCCAGCAGAATGGTGGATCTTTCCAGTTCGTTTTACCAGAGGGTACCGTTACTATCTCCACTGGAATCCTGGAAATTCTTGGAGTTCTGGGGGGGTGAAAGCTTTCCTAAAATGGCATCACAACTCTATGGGAGTTTACATCACCACATAGTTGCCATATCACCCCCGTTTCCGGTGGCATCGAATTTTTCAAGGGCTTCTACAACGATGTGACTTTTTTCAGAAAAAATGGTACGAAAATCCCAGAAGGGGGTGAATCCAGTGAATCATGGCAAACATCCCTGGTTGAGTTGAAAATGACCCCATTGAAACCTCCAGAGAACAGAGGAATTCCCATTAATGTTTCCTATATATATACAAATATTCTCCTGGCTCACGCAGATTTCATAATTCAGAGTACGCACCCAGCGCGGTCCAGAAAAACCCCAGGGAGCTCTAGGGAAAATCAGTGGGAAAAGCCGCATCCATGGTGAAACCAGTAAGAACCCTATGACTTCGGACGACTTTGATGTTCTTCACCGGCGGGGCCTGGCCTGGCCTGGCCAACATTGAAACTGTGGACTTGCGCGTTTTTTGGCCTGGCACATCCTTCGATGCCATCTGGGCCATGGTTTGGAGATGTTTGGAGTGCCGTTGCTGCCTACTTGTGACAGACTCGACATGGGTTCCCACCCTGCTGTACTAGGGATCATCCCACAGATCCTAAATGTATAGTAACCCGTAAATGGGTAGTAACCCTGTATATATAATAATATATATATATATATATGGGTGAAGCGACTAATTAGATACGAACTTGTACTTTAATCTTTTGCTATCAATGGTAATTTATGTATATTTGCAGCTAAAAATGAGATTTCTTGACAGGTATCTAAGATTCACTATGGTCGCAGGTATATTTCATGAAGAAAGCCCATCTAGAATTCATCTATAGATATCATGGGAGTCTCATGGAACTAATTTACAGATTCCATGACATTCCCATCGCAATATTGGCGTCCCCCTTTTCCCAACTTTCGAGGCTAAACCTCCATTTCTCCCCCATGTTTGATGGTTGGTGTTCACCATGTTTCCCATGATATTTACAGATGCGTTATAGATGATTTCTCTTCATGAAACATACCTGCAACCATGGTGACAACACGTTCATGGAATGTAAATATTATATATACATTGTATATATGTATATTGTATATATGTATATATGTATATTATGTATATATATATAATTATATATTTATATATATTCTATACATATATATATATTCTATATATATATATATGATACATATGTATATATATATATATATTATGTACATGGTTACTACTGTTACCAGCCACTTTCTATACTCCCCACCACGGCACGTCGGAGGTCAATGGACCTGGTCAGACTCCATCTTTGGTCGTATAGTGATGTGCCTCGCCAACCAAACGACCTGGGGTTTTTAGAGCATGGCTTTTCTTCAAGATACGCATCATATATTTTATATGTATATATATATGTATATGTAATGTAAGTTAACGTAACGTAACGTAATGTAATGTAATATAATGTAATATGTGTATGTGTATATTGGAGCTCAGAGGATGATACAACTTCATCAACACCGTAGATGAAACTCATGACTTCATGTTCGCCGCTTGATTTCGTTAAGACATCCCCAAAACACTGAATAGGTAGAAACTAATTCTTTAGTTTTTTTTGCTATAGATGGAACATAACCAGCAAAAGATTCTTTTTTGGGACCAAAGATTGACCACGGTTTTTGGGGCCCATTGAGTTCCATGATAGAAACCTATCAAAATTTCGATGATTTTCGCAAGCTGGAAGAAATTACCAGGTGGTGTCTCCCAAGAAATTCGCCCCAGATGGGTAAATCCTTATCCCCATCAATTAGCTCCATTAAATCCAATCTAAATCCAATCTATAATATTGGTTAATTTGCCTATTAAAAACAGATTATTCACCCAGTTATAGATGATTTATGAAACCTATGGCCCATAGCCAACTATAACAAGTTACCAAGGGGTTGATGTATGTTTGGTATCCCCCCCGAGCCATGCAAAATATCCCTACCGGATCTCATGAAATAGCAGTTCGCTGATAGATTTCCCCAATAACTATGGTTTATGATACGCAAATAACTATAGAAAATCGGGTTGATTAACACCAACAAACGAAACTTGTGGGGCCAACCCACATATATCATTAATATATATATACACATATATATATATATACACTGTTATATCATATTATATGACCCATTTATATGGAGAGCAGGACGCTGTGGGAGTGCACTTGTTTATTTATTTTTTTCAAAAACGTAATCATATTAAAGCTTAAGCTACAGATGAAGATGTGTTGATGTCCACTAGGTCACTAGAGAGCATGTATTGCTTGAAGAAGTGTCCAGGTGATCATTTTACCTTAGATAAATGCTACTATGTTGTCCCTTCAACAAAATATAATTTCTGCAGAATATGCTAGATGACTCGATGACTTCAACATAATTACAACATCCCCATACCTGCCAACAAATGCAGTATTGAAATCAAACATATCCTTCTGAATAATAGTAATCTTCCTTTGGGGCAATGCAGTGTATTTTTACAGGGACAATATCCACACAAAATATGAAGTATTCCTTGAAAAGTTGTACCATGCCCTTTGAAGGAGTGCAGTGTGTATTTCCAGATGTCTAACCCTCCTTTCAAAGGAGCAGTACCCCGTTTAGAAAAGTCAATATTTCTGCATGATATATGCAGTATTATTGGCATAGGGCATCCCTTTCAAAAGCGCAATATGTTTGAAATGGTGAGCACTACCATATGTTCAAACAATGTTTGATTGCTTTAAGATTTAAACATGCACATTCTTCAAATTTCAATATTTTTCAAGTTGGGAACTGCCTACACCAAAGGGTGTTATTCCCAAAATAGGGTGCGTTGTCTTGGAAGAATATCCCATTATGCATTCAGCAAAATGGTGTGCAATTGTGAAAGACATATCTCACATGCTTACATGTACCATGTGTTCTTCATTTAAGAAAATATATTGTGAAAAGGGTATTGCATATACAAGAGGGAGCATTTTTGACATAGAAGTAGACTAAGACATGACCTACTTCAATGGGATTCTCTACCGGGCTCTACCATTTTATAAAAGAAATGCACTTGTTGAAGGAAGCGCTCACTTCAAAGAGATGCATCACTCCTGTTCAAGGGAATCTTTCAAAGTGTTTGAACATGTGCTAATCCAAGGGTTTGAGCCAAGAATGTCAATATCAAAATCTGTTCTACACATTCATTGGCTGCCTATGTTTTTTGCATTTGTTCAACACCGTTTTTGAAAGATTACATAAGCAGACAAAATTGCCTAATTTGTGTCCCACGCCCCCCAAGCTTCCTCCAGTGATTGCTGCATTTTGCCATAGTTTTTTGTAAATGTGTTTTCTAATGGAACCACAGGCCCAAAGCAAATAACAAAATCAACCAAAAGCAAGTTTGCAACCCCTAAAGTGGGAGAAGTGGCAAAGAGTTAGGTCTAGGTCCTTAGCCCTTCAAAAAACCAACAACGAACCAGAAAACAAGAAACCAAAAAACCAAGAAACCAGAAAACCAAGAAACCCAAAAACTAAGAAACAAAAAAAAAAAAGCCAAAAAAAAACAAGATTGCACACCCCAAGGGAGGAGTAGTGGCAGAGAGTTGGGTCTTGTCATTTTGTTTTTCTGTTTTTTTTGTTTCTTGTTTTTTTGTTTTTTTTTGATTTTGGTTTTCTTTAGCCATTACAGAACAACCAAGCAGAAATTGTCAATGGTTGCAAAGCAGTGAGAGAACCATAGCACATGTGCAGTGTCAGTGGATGCCAGGTTTCCAGGTTTCCACACACTGAGGCCATCATTCATGATACCCTCTGGTTATGTCAAAATAGCTATTGAAAATGGCCCATTAATAGTGTTTTTTCCCATTAAAAATGGTGATTGTCCATAGTTATGTTAGTTTACCAGAGGGTATTCATGGACATGGAATGTTGTGGAATGTTGTTTTCAACAGAGATCATCTGAGGAAGGTGACATTTTGACATTCCACCTCCAACCTGATACACGTCGCGAGATCAAAGATAACCACACATCCTTCGCGTTGAAAACGCCAGCCTAATGTCACATGGACTCATGGTTCTTCCTCTAGTAACTCTAGTGAACTTTGAATGGACCCCTCCAGTATCTGGAAATTTCCGAGGGAGTTTTTTTCCAGCATCAACGGAAATTTCCTCAAAGCCCTAGATTTCCAGTCAGCCTTCCAAAGTCACTCTTATCCACAGAAGGCTGGACTACCAACCCCCCCCATAACAAACAGGGTTTCATGATCTAGAATCGGGAATTTCATCATCCCAACTGACAAACTCATATTTTTCAGAGGGGTAGGTATACCACCAACCAGTATTGTTAGATGTTATTCCTGGAAATTCTACCCCCCAACCAAATCCCCATATTCGGTCTCGGGCTGTCTGAATTGATGCGCCTACCGCGCCGCTCAGGGGATGGTACAACTTCATCAGCACCGTAGATGAAACTCATGACTTCATGTTTGCCGCTTGATTTCGTTAAGACATCCCCAAAACACTGAATAGGTGAAACTAATCCTTTAGGTTTTTTGCTATCAAGGGAACATCACTAAATAACTAAACAGCTGGCATTTGTTGATGGACTACCAAATTGTCACAATTTTTCGAGAGAGGTTCAAAAAAATTGCAGAGGATGTGGTCCAAACACAACATGAAGCATTGCATGGTCAGTAAATTTCAGAAATGTGGTGACAACTTGATGCTAAGACAAGATGGGAAGATTCGCCACTTACCAATGATTTTTTTATGTATTGGCAAACATAGTCAATGGCCAGTTTAAGTACCTGAAGTAGAGCTATTCCCGGGATTGTGCCATTGTTTATGTGATATGTTTACAGGATGGGGCCCCCAAGATAGCTAAGTTGGGATATAAGTGGCTGAAATCTATGGTTTATGGTAGATATAGCTATAGTTAATGGGGTTTACAAACCAACAAACATAACTGGAGGGGCACCATCCTGTAGGGAACATTCCTTATGGAATTGTGGGTCCTCAAGCAGACCTGAATCGATGGATTATTTCTGATAAAGCCAATGGAATCAATGGGCAAGCATGTCTACAATGCCCAGTGTTACTTTGGGTTGTAGAACCTCGCAAACATCCTTTTATAGGTGAAAACCACATTTTTTTATATATTGCCTGAAGCATTTTCTGTGATGAAATTGTGATTTGGCATCCACAAAATGTATTGTTCCAGCATTGTCCAAGTCATCTTGGCTCGTGATATGAGCTTGGTGATATCCACCATATGCAGCGTGCATCCGCAGGATTGTCTCTCCAACTGTTTTCGTGAAATATCTGTGACATTTTTGAATGTATTCATTGTGTCAATGGGAATTTCAGGATCCTTATATAGGCCTTATATATGGTAGGTAGCTCCAATTTAGGAACCTGACATGGCCATTGATTGTTTGGCTGGTTAAGTACCCTTCCCAAAGAAAACAAGTAGATCAACGGACAATGAAAACGTTTTGATCGATCACGTGGATGGCGACATGATCAATGGAAAACCCCATGGGTTAAACAGAAAAAATAGCTAGGTGCATTGATATTTGATATCCTTGGTCAATCGATTGGATGGGTAGAAACTAATCCCAACTAGTCTTTTGGTATTGGATTGTCTACGTTCACCAGCTACGAATTTATGTTTTTTGCAGGGTATCTCAGATTGGCCATGTAATAATATCCGAGAAACTATCCCAGGGTTTCAGGGTACCCCCACAATCGATCAAAAAATGGATGGTGTGTACTGGAAAATCCGATTAGATTGGATGATTTAGGGCTACACGCATCTTAGGAAACTTCCTTCTTTTTTGAAGGATACGTATGTCTACCTGTTCAACCCCCAGTAAGGCTGGTGATAAGCCAACAGAAACGTATGGTTTGAGGGCCACTTCCTGCACAGTTTCCTCAAAGGCATGCCTTTAGCTTCGTTCTGACGTTAGCTGTGTCAGTTCGACATTTGGTTACCATCGGGTACCTATCAATTATGTGGCTATGGATCAATACCTATACATACCATTTTTAGTGGGATGAACATCCATAAATCCCAGCTATTTTGGGGTTCACGGCACGGTACCAGGGTTTTGACCCATCCCCATGTGGGGATGGGTCAAAACCTATGAAATTACCCATGGTATTACCATATGACTGGGGGAATCTCCATCCACCAGCTATGACTTAGGCTACCAGATATCCCATTCAAAAACCTGACGAGTTTTGATCTCAAAAACACCCAACTTGGTTGAACATATCACCATGTACAATTATTTCTATGGTTGATAGGTCGTCTCCATGAAAGAAACAATGGCACCCCCCCTACTCAATCTAGCACCCGCCGAAAAATTAGACGCAACGTGGGCCCCCACAGTTATAAGTTGGTTTATAACCCCCACGAACTATAATTATATGGCAATGAGTCAAAAGCCCAGGACCCAGATGGTACCCTAAGTCATAGTTGGTTAATGGATGTTTATGCCCCCAGTCATATGGTAATTTCATAGGTTTTGAGCCATTCCCATAAAGAGGTTTCCCATCCATAGGGGTACCCCCAGTTCTCATCCATTTTAGAGTGGGATTTTCCATTAAAAAGCATCCATTATATTCATCAATGGATTGGTTTTTCATGGATTATATTCTAAATCATCCACTTATCTGGTTGGTGGTTTGGAACATGTTTTATGTTCCATTTCATATATGGGATGTCATCCTTCCCATTGACGAACTCCATCATTTTTCAGAGGGGTAGGTATACCACCAACTGATCATCCCATCTGTCTAAGACCCTTGGCCCCCCAGTCATTGGATAAGTAAAACTTGTGATAAGGGGTATCCCCCATGACTATGGAAACCCTCTATCCTAGTTATTTCAGTGGATATACCCTAGTTATTTCAGTGGATTCACCTTACAAACATCCCAGTTATATATTGGATTCATCCCAGTTACCCTCCAGTAAATTAACATAGACCCCGGTAGATAGGGGTTGGAAGATTAGTTTCCTCTAAAAATTGGTATTTTTCAGGGTCCAACTGTTAATTTACCAGAGGGTATATCTCAACAAAACTTGTGATTCATCCCAGTTATGGCTTGCGGCTTGGGATTTTCCAGCGATGGCTTAGAATTCAATGGGAATTTCAGGATCCTAAAATGGAGGTACGTTAGTACCATATTTTAGGCCATATTTTGTTGGGATATTCTCTTACATAGGCCTGAAACATAGGCCTTATATATGGAATCGGTACCTCCAATAAATCGGTTCCTGTTGCATGGCCATTGATAGAATAGCCCCATGGCAAGCGGGCCTTGCTACGACCATGGCCTTGGACTTCCACTTCACCATGGCTGGGCACCAGCTCCAGTCGATGATCCTCCAGTCGAATCATCCATGGGGAGATAGTTGACATAGGAATACATGAGAAAAAATGGTAACAATCCTCCAAGTTACCATGAATCATCATGATTAGAAAAAATGCTATCATCCAGGAGATTGACATAATCATGGAAATCTTGGATGCTAGCAATAAATGGTCAATCACTGGTAGAAATTAAAATCTATTGATTAACACAAATCTATTGGGCAACTGAAATTTTGAAATAGCAATAAATAAACAAAAAATCACTGAAACCATAGTAAGGCCTAGGGTTTTTTAATCCGGGGTTTATAGGATTGACCATCACTTACATGATGAAAACCAGAGGCTATTCCACCATGAAAACCACCATTAATCATGACAAAAATCCCGTTGAATGCCATTAAATGCCTTTTTTTCATAGATTTTTGTATGTTTACCAGAGGGTAACTATGTATGTTTGACTTCCCATTTTTTGCGTGAAATTCCATTTACATGATCAACCATTATTCTGGGTAAATTATAACGACCTCACTGCGACCTCACTGGAATCATGGTTTATAAGAGGAATCATCCCAAAATGGCCGTAATTCAGTTCAGTGAATTATTATAATTTACCCAGATAGCTATATATAGCTATATTAAGCACTATTAATCACTATTAGTCACTATTAACAATTATCAATATAATCACTATGAATCACCATTATTTATCACTCACCATAATATTAACTTAGATTTATGGGGTTCCCCCCATCTGTTACCCAGATTATTAAATTCTATGATCCTCTAAAAATTGACGTATTCGATCCACCCACCGTCCCATCCCCATAGGTCAACAGCTCCTACGCAGAAATCGATCCAGTGGTCCTTTTTGTTTAGCCGATGAGGATTGAAGCAGTTAATATATGGTCAATGGGCTTGGGTTTCCACAAAGGGAAGTACAAAGTGGGGCCATATGGGGGTTTCCATAGTCATGGGGGATCCCCAAAATGGCACTTAATATATGGTATATGGAGATATTGGTCAATGGGGTAGTTCACCCTGGTTGAGATATAGTGGGATGTTTGTAAGGTTAATCCACTGAAATAACTAGGGTAAATCCACTGAAATAACTAGGATAGAGGGTTTCCATAGTCATGGGGGATACCCCTTAAAATAGATGGTTTATATGGTTTATATCTTACGGAAAATCTGTTTTTTTTAATGAATGATGTTAAATGGGTATCCCCATGTTTGGAAACCTCCATATAAGTTAACATACAAAGGTGATATAATTAATATAATTCTATATCCCTATACATGGACACCAGATATGGGGATATAAGTTAACATTATTATATATATAATGAGGATTGAAGCATGGGATTCTCATAGTTAGTAAATGCTGACATACATTGGAATTCTCATAGTAAAGAATAGTATATATAGGATACTATGGGGCATAAGATAACATTTGAACAAGTAGGAGTTTTAGAATCATCAACAATAGGGATTTGTCGTGATTACATAGAGATGTTATGGGTAGTATATTCTTATTGGTATAATTGAGGGTAGAAAATGTAGATAATATTCTAAGCCAGCCATTGGAAGTGCATTTGGGTACATGAGCAGCCATCCTACGCTATATTTCCTGCGAATATACTGGGGATACAAAGGCACGCAGAACCAACAGTGGGATACCCCCAATTCATTTACCGAGGGATCAAATGACACCCCCGCCTCTTTGCATTTATAAACATGCCATGAAGACCCCATGTCAAACAGTCAAGTAGTTGTCTTTTATTTTTGGTGATTTGTCGAAACCTCTACAACATTCTTGACAGAGCGAAAAAACGGAAATGCAGCGGAAATGGCCACGGTTTGTGTTTTGGGTTTGTCCAAAAAATAATGCTTTTGATACCCCGTTCTATGACCAGATCTTGATGTGTTCACCTAGAGGCAAAGCCATTGAATCATAGAAGATTCAATGATGAGGAACTTCCCGCTATATACCCTCTGGTAATTTAACATAGCTATTGAAAATGGCCCATTTATAGTTGATTTACCTATTAAAAATGGTGATTTTCCATAGTTGTGTTAGTTTACCAGAGGATAAATTCTCAAGAAATTCCCCATCAGTTCCCAGTTCCCAATAAATGTTCATCAAATACCTCATAAATTGAATATGTTGTTTGAGTCCCAATAACTCCCTATAAATACCCTCCAGTAAACCAACATAGCTATGGAAAGCCACTACTCGAGTAGTAGCTGAATCATCTACTGTCATGGACCATGAATATACCATAGCTGCCATAGCTGTTTTAGATTCATGGTACTGTCCACTTGAATAATATCTGGGTAAATTATAGCGACCTCACTGCGACCTCACTGGAATCATGGTTAATAAGGGAAATCATCCCCAAATGGCCTTAATTCAGGTTAGTGAAATATTATAATTTACCCAGATAATATCATATCCTCATATCCAATCATATCCCATTGGTTGTTGCCGTGGCAGATCCTGTTTTCGAAAGAATCAGTTGGTTGAAAAAGTTAAAAGCTCACGAGAATAAGACATCACCATACATGATCTGGTTGGTGGTTTGGAACATGTTTGTCCATATATTGGGAAGTTCGAAACCCCAACTGACGAACTCCATCATTTTTCAGAGGGGTAGGGCTCGACCACCAACCAGTGATGGTTCATGCACGGACCAGACTGAGTTTCACCACTTGGATTTTGGATACCTCATAAGACTGAAAATGTTGCTTCGGATGAGTATTGGATGTGCCATGTTGTTAGAGAAAGGAAATATGCCAAATTCACCCTGATTGTGGTTGCTGACCTTGCTGTATGTCAGCCAGAAAGATAGGAGACGCCCGCATTCATTTGAAGCAAAACCAACTGATAAGTAGTTCATTGATTGATTTTAATTGGTTGATCCTGTGCAAGAACACTTTGAAGTCTACGGTGTAAGATACGCAGTGATTGCCCTCTAGACCTACAAAGGTTGCACCTCTACATCAGTTTCGTGTTGGTCAATAAACATCGGATGGATCGTATCTAATTCATATGTACAGGAGGCTCACACAGTTTCTGACCCACTTCTACATGGAAAAAAAGGAAATTGGTTTGCCAGTTTCTGAGATATTTGTCCTCTCAGAAAGCCTTGGTTCCATCCTTCTAATTCTAATATCAAACTATTAAACACCTCCTAAATGGTCCCAAATTATATAGAAAATCCCTACTAAACCATGCTTTCTAGAATAAACATTCCCTATTCTTCATAGTAATTTCCAGTAGAATAAGCATTCCCTAGTAAACCATTAATTTCCCTATTTTTCATAGGGGCTGTTTATTCATACCCAACGGGGGGTGGCACGAATTCCCCAGGTGGACGAAACCACCTTTGGTGACAACATTTTCCCCTTTGAAAAGCGCCTTGGCGAAGCTCGCGGTTTCGCGGTTTTCGCGGGATTCGATGCGATGAATCATGGGATTTCACAGAATTCCATGGGATTTGTTCAGGGATTATTTCATGGAATTTCATGACTTACTTGTGCTAAACGTAGGGAATTTTCGGGAATATGAGGGAATGATCCACTGGCTAACTATCAATTTCATCATCCCAGCAACCCCCAGCAACCCATCCATTCCCTACGTAAAACGCACCAGTAAGATGAGATTTCATTGGAATTTACCAACAAAATCTAGGATCTTCGCTGATCATTGGGGCCGTTGATTCACCAGGATCTTCGTTGAACAAACATGGGGCGATAACAAATCCATTGCTATGAAATAATGGCTGGTTGGTGGTTTGGAACATGAATTTTATTGAAACCACCATAGTTGGGATGATGATCCAATCTGACGATCTCATATTTTTCAGGAGGGTAGGTATACCACCAATTAGATGGGATATATATATATGATATAATCTGATTGATATTATGGGATATAATCTGATTAATGTAATGGGATCACCTTCCCAACTGCGGCGACATGGAAAAAAGAAATATGATAAACATTTGCCCTGGATTTAGTGGTTGTTGCTGATCAGAAACCCAGAACGTTAACTTCATTGGGGGGTTCAGCTTTGGGGGATTGGTTGAATTTGCACAATGCAAAGTGTCATATCAAACCACAAGAATCAGGATGTCACCAACAGTGGAGAATGAAATTCTATCCAAAGTTGCGGCAAACAGTATGAGCGGCTTCAGGTTCTGATCACTACCAAGTTGCACTCCATTCATAGGTTTGTCTGAAAATAGCCCTGAATTATCATGGAGATCATTAGAACAATTTCCCCTTAAGATACCTACCGTAGATGGACGAAATATTAAAACCCCTTCTATTCGGTACAACCGTTCAACCCCCTTGCCCCCAAAGTTCAGTGTTAATGTAACCTGCAATGCATTAGCCCCAATGGACGAAAAAAAATCAAACCCCTAACATCACTTTTGGTAACACGCGCGCTGAAACATTGAGATTTGGGGGTGCGGGGGTTCAACATAGTGAGTGCTGCAGGGTTTGAATATTTTGTCCATCTACTGTATGCGGGCGTATATCCCATGTTCAGACACACCCACATTCAGTTCAGGCATGGGTTCACTACCTGACTGAGTTCAAAGTGAGCTAAGGGGGAGCATATTTCACCATAGCTGTAGGGGGGCCCATATCATAAATTATGGGGGGTTGAAATCGTATGCTTACACCAATTTTTTGTTCACCCGAGCGTCTCCAGGGGGAAAAGAGACTGGGGAACAGGAGCTTCAAGGATTTTTTGTAGTCATCTCGGTTGAAGAATGGAATGTCCCACTAAGAGGATCACGGAATCTAAGGTTGGAGAGGTGATCATTGCAGATCTAAACCAAACATATGCCTGAAATTTGGTTCCCTCATGTAGCTAGCATCAATGAAATCCCATTCATTCCCTCTAATTTTTGGTTTTGTTCCTGAATTTGAGCTTTGGATCATTTTGGATCCCTTTTTTTCAAACATGCCCGAAATATTCTCGTCATTTCCCATCCAACAGATCCGGTTTGGCAACCGCTGACTTCCATGGCTCCACGCCAGGATCAGCGATGATGAGTGGCTGCGTGAAGTGTACGTTCTGCGTCGCATTATCTACGAAGATGGCACG
>Ga0126342_10005725_pt1 | contig 21815 bp, 15 predicted proteins | sample Cyp1metagenome_FD_92528 | JGI IMG/M metagenome (GOLD analysis project Ga0126342, IMG submission 92528) | Coral microbial communities from Lord Howe Island, Old Settlement Bay, Australia - Cyphastrea 1 metagenome | ecosystem: Host-associated > Invertebrates > Cnidaria > Coral ... | reverse complement strand
CACGCACGCACACACGCACACACGCACACACGCACACACGCACACACGCACACACGCACACACACGCACACACGCACACACGCACACACGCACACATGCAGGACCTACTCTTTCGGGATACACCACAGATCATGCCTCCAAAAACTGTTCATCACTTTCAATCAAAACGTGCTCAACACTTCAATGGGCCAATGGGGTTTTATGATATTTATGTTGAGTGAGAAATTGCCCGTTATCCACTGGTTATCAAACACGGCAATGGGATATCCAGAAAAACTGGGTCCCCGGGGTCCACGGGTCCGACGAAAGGCGTTGCAAGGGAACTTCAAAGAAGGCTATCTGGCCAGTGCGGGCGATGAACCTCGGTGATGGAGAGAGCACCGGAGAGGTTGACCAAGAGGGGAGTTCAACTATCCAAAGCAGGGCTGTAAACATTGTAAACCAACTATAATTGGGATATGTTTGGGATGTCCTTTCTTTTTTTAAATTATGTTAATATGATATAATCAGCGAACTGTCTTCAGTTTGGGTTTGTCCATCCTCCAAAATGTGATTTTGTTATGGTGAAATCGAGGTTCAAAAGCATCAATTTTCGGGGTACTCTATTTTCAGACCACTCTCTTTTGTCAGGCAAATTTGAGCCACAAACATAATCAAACATGGCAATTCAAACTGATTTAGCAACTTAAACCGGGGATACCAAGAATCATCCAAGAATCTTGTGTTTATCGTAACAAATTCATGGCCATCCTGACTAAAGTCGTGAATGGCCATCCAACGTCTTTGGACGTTCTCCTTGGCAAGGAAGCGGTGAAGATTTGGGATGCGATCCTTGGTTTGTTGCGGGCGTCGTTGGGGCTGGACTGCTGGCAAAATGGTTTGTGAAAATGGACAAAGGCTATGGACTATGGAAGACATGGATTTATAATGATTTACAGATATTTATAGGAAGACAAATCCCATATTATATGGATGTATAATGATGTATTATAATGATTTATAGGAATATAATTAGGATATATAATTGGAATAAACATAGGAAATTAAACATGACTAGATGGAACATCCCTGATAGATGGAAGTTTTTAGCTGGGAAAAATCATCGACATGAAATGGCGATGCTTTGATGACCGGATGGTACTGCATATAGTAGTGGGGTATAGTCATGCCCGGGTGTGGCACAGTACTGCTCCAGCTCCAGTGTGTTTCGCCTGCTGTCGGCATGCGTCAAGTGGTGGTGTGTTCATGTTTGTTCGTCCAGTTCCATAGTAACTGTCCCATTTTGGGAATATTGGACATCACCTTATAGTAGCCATTATAGACATTTATAGACCATATACCCAATGGTTGGGTGATGTTCAATGGGGACATTTAATGACCCATGTTCTGTTATTGTCAGGATGCAGTGCACAGATTTGGGTCGTTTCATGAGAAGAGTCACGATCGTCCTGGGAGACCCCTTTTTGTCGTTGATCATACACCACAAGCCAATAAGATTGTGCATTTTCATTCAATATCAATATGCGTGGACGAAAACGGTGGATACCAAAGGGTACTTCAAAGCCCAAATGGGGTTGTTTGAAACTAGGGTACTTCAAATTCCAGTGGTTTATGATCATATTCCCGATATTTTAACGGTGGGCTATCCCTTTTCCAGACGCAGCCAAGTATAATTACATGTATTTTATATCCTCATTATTAACCCATATGACTCATGACCGCAATATTTTGGTGTTTTGCCATTATCCATATGACTCCAAAAAAAACAAATACCACTAATGTATTACATATGGAATATTCCGTAGTAAATGGACAAATACTATTAACATCTATCAACATTAATGGAGTATTATTACTATAGTACTCCAAGTATTACAGGTACATAGTACTTCTTCCCCATTAACTCATTCATCTCCCCATGAGGAACGAATGGACGTGTTTGTTCACCACCCCTGGGCATGCTGGCGGCCTGATGTGCATGTCTGTCACTTGGTAAAGAGAAGGGCCTTGACGCGACATTTTGCCAGAAAAGGGTGGGTTTTTGGTGGTATGAGCAACAAACACATGTGGTATAAGAGGGATTGAAGTATCAAAAAATGGGATTTCACCAACAAAGGTGGTGGATGGTGGTAGTACAATAGAGATACAATGGTCCCCAACAGATAGGCGAAGTTGGTGCAACAAACGAAATTGGGGGCACAAACTTGAACCATCCATACGTGGAGGCTTAGTATTGACTCTACCGCAACACATAGGACATTTATCTATCTATACATCCATCCATCTATTCTGTCGATCTACCAATCTATTTATTTTATTCTAGTCTAGTCTAAGTCTAGTCTAGTCTATTCTATCTATTCTAAGTATTATATTTGTTCTATCTATTTTGTGGATCTAATTTGTCTATTGGTCTACCTGCTTATCTAAGGAACATTCTATCTTATCGTATCTTATCGCATCTCATCCCATCTCATTTGTTTCATTTTATCTCATCTTATGAAGCTATGTGATTACTTATATCATATATATATACACACATTATTATACACAGTATCAGATAGTATAAGTATAGATCCAAAATTTCTGTTTTCTTTCTCTGTGGCGAACTGATTCAATCCATTCCCTGTCCAGCCTGGCTCAGAGGTGGACTGGTCGGGGAGCAAAATTCTCGGCGGCTGTGGTAGTACCTCCAACTTACAGCTCTGGAATTGCGCTGCTGAGTCTTGGCTGCGGCATTGCCACGTGTAGTCGTCCCTAAGTCAGAGGTGGGCCGGCAGTCAAAATTTGGATGGTCTAAGTCGGTTTAAGCTCCGAAACTGAGTCCATGGGAACCACATTTTAACATCCTGAACTGGCAAGTGGTTAATCATGGAGTTGGAAGATTATGAGGATTTGACCAAACAAACACGGGAGTTTGTTTGTAAAACTGTGGTATGCGACCAATAATTGGAATGCAATTTCAGCAAAAGAATCAGATAATCCGGTTTGTCCCACAAAACGTGTCTTTTTTTTGGTAGAACACCGTTTTTTTCCCACATGGCTAATCTGGCCTAAACGTTTTTTGGTAGGAGCATCCTTGAGAGGGTCTTTTGAGGGCCAATTGACATGCCTGTGGAATTCTTGAAATTTGCAAAAACTGCTGTTGTGCGCTGGCCGTCGCTTGTATCACAGATGAGGCATACAAACTACAACATTGACAACCAGTTTCAAATGTTTTGTGGCATCCACGTAGCCAATACCGACCCTTGATTCTCTAGAGAATTGCTTATGTATTTTCTTTTTTGAATTTTTGTATAGTTGGTTGCCTGGGTCATCATTTTAGAGGGTGTCAGACCCCCCAGGCATCCTAGGTAGTGATTCTTTAGATGCATTCAGTAGTTCAAGGTGGACTGCCATTTTTGTCTAGAAAATCAGGTGTCCATGTGAGCAGGCGAATTCCCAGAGAGATGTGTTTATATTTTTTTGGAGATTGGTTGAAACTGAACACCAGGTCGGTATATCCCACACAAAAACGTGCACCACTGGACACGGCTGAGATGTGCTTTTTGAACTTGGATGAAAGCTGGACTGTGCGGCACAACTTTCTCAGTTCAAAGTGGAATTTACAAAAACACACCCAAAAAAAAACATAGGATCCATGTATGCTATATATGCTAACATTTGGGGTATATTTTTGGTCAGTTAGAAGACACTTCTGGGATGGTACATATCCAATTTTCATTGGATTCACGCGAGCATGTTTTAAGCACCGACTTGTTTTTCAACTTGCTTCTGCAATATGTCCACAAATTGTTGGTCTTGATCTTGTGCTTACATGTTTCTTGTCCATTTCAAACACGTAGACCTTTATTCCAATGTTCATTGTTGTATCATTGTTTTGGCTTGTTGCTGAGAATATATGAGTGACCGACAATCAAAACAACGCGTTGGCAATTTTACGGCACACCCAAAACATTTACTTTACGAAATCTGACGATTTTGTCAGTCTTGCTTGAGTTTTGTCACATATTGCACCTTTTACCCAAAGAGTAATTGTAGTAATTGAAGTCTCGAATAGAATAATTAAGCCCCAAAAGACAGATTACAATAGCACAATGATTTTCTTTACTGTTCAATCTTCTTGGGGGTTCTGCAAGTAATTGGTTGCTCAATGTGGTGAGTTCAAAATGTGTCCCAGGCTGCTGCTTTTCCTCGGAAATCTCCGGCTGAGGACAGTTTCTCCCGAAGGGCCAACGATGGCGATAAGCCGAAGGCCGAAAAGGTCGCTGCTGTGAAGTTCCACGGTGCCTCCTTTTCTGGGAAAAAACGCAGCAACTGCTGGGGGTTTCCATAGTCATGGGGCTACCCCAAAAACGCTGGATGGTTTTTGGTGTGGAAAATCCCATTAAAATGGTGGATATAACATGGTGGATATCCCCATAGCTGGATGGTTTTTGTCGTGGAAAATCCCAATCTGAAATGGATGATGACTGGGGCTACCCCCATGACTTTGGAAACTCCCATATGTAGTTCATCGTAATCCTGGTTTTTTGGAAGCCTCTGCTGAGTAAACCAACTGTTGAAGGGCCAAGAATCAAGAAGTTGATGCAGCTCTGATGTGCTGAGGTCATCAGGATGTTGTGCCAGATGCCGGGCAGCAGAACACCCGAAAAAAAAAATGGACATTGAAAATGGGAAAAAAAACATGGGCAAACATGAGGCTTAAAAATGCATTGGAATTGGGGTTAAAATAGGGTACCCTATTTTCAGACATGTGGGGCCATGGTCGGCAGGCACAGCCAGCCTGTTGTTCAGATTGGCTCAATGGGACTATTTTAAGGCCTTTGGTTTCATTGGGAGTGGTGTTATACAACATTTCACAATTATATAACTAATTCAATATCAAGTCATTATGATTAATTCTACATATATATATAAATAATTATTTACTTATATATCCACAATAGTTACATGTATGTAGAGGTTTAACGGACTAGTATATACATACTTTATGTACACATAGTTTTGTTTGACCCTGCATATATATATATATGTACACATTCACATTGACATTGACAACGATGTGAACTGAGCAACAAATTGCCTAGCTTTGTATATTGTCTATATAACCACCATAAGCCTCCAAATCTGTGTGTATATATATATCATAGATACATGTTATATGCAGTTATATAGTCATTCTGCAGTAGAATATGGACATTTTATGACGTTTCAACGAATCCTCACTAAAGTCAAAGTATGCTTGAAACTCCCAAAATTATTCCAAATTGATATCATTTGATATCCCATTAATAATATCCTATCTACTTTAGCCCCACAAAGATAGAACTGTGATTTATCAACATTTTAGTATATAGGATTTAACAATTTTCTATCGTTTTGGGGCTTTTTTTTATAGGCAGAAATTTTCAGAAATTTCTTGGATTAAACCGATGGAGTCCCTGCAGTTCTATTTCGGCATGGCTCAGGATTTAGCCGTGGACTGGGGGAGGAGCATTGCGGTGACTGGGGGATGGGATGCCAGTCTCATCGTATGGAGCCGTGACCGTGATTTTTAAGCGCTGGCAGTGATAGGAGATTTCTGGGGATTTTCATGGGATATAGCAGGGATGTAATAGGGGAATCATGGGGATGACAGTGGGAAACAAATATATATATATATATATGTACATAATTTATAATTATTAATTATAAATAACCCAATAGGTTTCTTTGGTGTGTCAACGTGCGTTTGTCTGAACATGGTGGAATGTTGCCTCCAAAATATGTTCATTAACATATGATGGAAACACAATACATAACCATTGAAACCTGGGGGCACCCTATTTTCAGACAAACCCAGCTGCGATAAGATGCTGCATATGCAAAGATTGTTCCATCACTCATGAGATATGCCCATGCATTTTCACCAGCAAGAAAGGGTACTTGAGCAGCAAAAGAAAACACCAACAAAAAGCCAGAGAGTAAAGGCGGCGCATATTTCTCCCTCTGTCTGTCTTAGTTTTTGTTCCCAGCGTCTCGTTGTCTCTGAGGAATCTGAAAACTGGAATGCCAACGCACACCCACGAGTGTCTTTCGGCCTCGCGAGTTGTGCCGCAACTTTCTCCGGAAATTAGATGCACCCATTCAAGAACTAGTGAAGTGCACCATAGAAATTCAACACTATGCGTGTCATCAAAATATATGTTTACCAAAATGTGTTCAGCAGAGTTGAGGTTGGTGGAATTTCGAAGCATCCACTTGCAACCAAGTTCACTGAAAGACTCAATGTTTTCGGGAGAGTGGCCAACTAGGAGCGGCAACAACACGACTGCGTTACCATTAACATTTTATTCTCATCAATAATAATTAACGATTACAATATAATGGATAGTGATAATGATAAAATTTGATAAATATAATTAATATCATCATCATCAGCATCCTCCTCGTAGCTGGTTGCCACATTTTTTTTGCCTACGACCTTTTCACATGGGTCGTGCTGCCCCCATGGCCACCAGATTGATCCATTGGTGAACTCCGCATTTTCCATCTGACCCATGGGTTACCCTCTGGAATTTGTTACATAGCTATTGAAAGTGGCCCATTTATAGTGGATTTACCCATTGAAAATGATGATTTTCCATAGTTATGGGACAGTTTACCAGAGGGATCCAGAGGGTAAGAATAAATAAACCAGTTGACCCATAGGGAAAACCCTTGGGTCTTCCATGGCTTTTCTGCCCAGTTACAAACCACGATGCCAGGCAAGTTCGGTCGTGTGAGATCACTGGCCGTGGACTTTGCCAATTCTGTGGTCGCGAGTCGTGTCGAGTTGAGACCGTGGTTTCTGTGGATAACGATGCCCCTGAGATTTTCCATGAACATCCAATGGATTTGAAGTAGAATATATATATATGTAGTCTATACATATATATATGTAATATATACATATAATATATTGTATATAATATTATATATAGTGGTATTATTCCACGTCTTTTATATGTTGATTGCCGTTTTGGGTTGTGTCCATCACTTTTGGGCACAAGCATATACCCACTCAGATCCATTCAATACCTAGTGGGGTATCAACGAGAAGAAAATCCGGCAAACATGGGAAGTATGGGTCCCTGGGGCAAGACAAAAGGGTCGGGGACAATATATCTGATTATGTGGGTCTGTTTGAAAATGGGGTGTCCCCCACCAAATGGTTATTTGAATGCGGCAAATGATGATGAAACATATCTTTTGGAGGGTATCCCGTATCCCATTGGTATATATATATAAATACTGGTTGGTGGTTTGGAACATGGCTTTTGTTTTCCCCAATAGTTGGGAAGAATCATCCCAACTGACGAACTTATGTTTTTCAGGGAGGTAGGTCAACCACCAATTAGTATAAATAAACAAGGAAAAATCAGAGTATAGTACCGGTTTATAGTGATATGCTGGGTTATTATGGGATTATCATTGGGTACCATGATCTGGGGCTACATATATATATAATTATATATATACATATATCAATCCATTGATATCCCAATCATATCTCTATAAATATCCGTGTTGGTGAAATGGACAGAGGGGAACATCCGGTGACCCGTCGGATGTGTTGTTCAGTTTGGACTGCGTGTAAAGCGGCAAAACCACGAAGAAAAGAGAAGAACATGGGAACCATGAAACATATGAAATCATATGAAATTGAATGAAACTTAGGAGCAACTAATTCACACTAAGTTGTTGAATAATTGTGTTGGAGATTGAGAGAAAGCATTTGCGTCTTGCACACCCTTATCATCAACTACCACAGACCTGTCGAGCACGAGTTAAACCTTGAAACTTGCAGCCACTACAAAGGATCTTTACGACCTCTTTATTGTACCCACATATTTAGAAAGTGACCAAGACAATCAAACAAGTAGGCACTGTCTCTATCTCTTTTGCCAACTGCTGCCATTATTCCGAGGTGTGGTGTGGCTCAAGCAATGGGTGCCACTTGTCAAGTGTCTATCGAGATATTTGATTAATATTTGGGGGATTTATTGAAACCTCCAGCCAGTTGTATATTGTATACCCATGTGTTGCTTTCTCATCTAACACTGTTTCTCTTGCTTATTATAGTTCTTTCTCCACTGGCAGAGGGGGCGTCGCTCCAAAAGACCCAATTCACTTCCTTAACCCCATTGGCTTGTATTGGTTTCCTTACATCCTTGGTGGGTCGTAATCACGGTACCACCCTGTTCTGTGGAGCAGAACAAATTCATCAAACTCTCGTGGATGATGTTGCAGAGTGGATAGCGTGTTGCATTACAGTTACAATGTGGTGCATCCCAGTTACAAGTTGGGGGCTGTGAGCCCCATCTAGGGATATATATATATATAGCATAGACCCTATATAGTTCCTATAGTAGCACTCCAAGTCATCAAACCAAGTTTGCTAACTCTTGAGCACCACCTTGTAGTGGCTTCAACGGTTGCTACATCAACCAGTCAGAGAGGTTTGTCCTTGAAAAACAGCAGCATCTTGAAGATGCAGAAGATGCCAAGCATACCAAGTCTGTGAACCATCACCGGACACCAACTTCTTGGCATTTCTTGGATGCCTTACTCAGTTCATTGGTGTAGGATCCTGAAAATGACCAGTCGATCTACCCTCTGGTTTTTTAACATAGCCATGGAAAATCGACCCATTTTTAAGTTCGGTAAAACATCTATTTCGATTAGGGCCATCGTAATAACCATGGCAAACTGTGAATGTCATAACCAGATGTTAACTTCAATTAACTTCACATTTTTTGGTGACATCAATCGATGCCGACGGTTCGTCGCTTCGATCATGAAATCCAACATCTTCTGGTTGGTGGTTTGGAACATGGCTTTTATTTTCCATAATATATGGGATAGTCCTTCCCAACTGACTTTCATATTTTTCAAGATGGTTATTGCACCACCAACCAGTGGTGAAATCCTGGCGAAATCCTGGTGCTGAGATCTCCACCAGATGGACTTGCGGAGCGGCCTGATCCAGAAGACCCTGGAAGGTGGCGCCGGCCTGATCCAAACCGCGAGTTTCGTTTCATCTTGATGTGTTTTCAGAAAGGGAAAAGGTAGGATTTTTCACAATTGTCAATAAATTAGTATGATATTTTATAGGGATATGATTGATATAATTTGAGATCATATGGATTTAATGGGGTTGATTAATATTTCAAAAACAGGGATTTAAGGATATTTGCATAGATTTATAGTAACCCCTACAAGATAGAACATACTGAATTTACCACTGTTTAAGTTGGATTTGACATGTCTAAGTTTTTGGGGTGCTATAGATATCATTTGTTTTTTTAATAGAAATTCAAAGGGGATTTAATGGGGTATAGTAGTGGAATATGTAACCAACAATATACTAGCTGGAGTGATTCTCGCAACGTGGGGGATTATATATATATACAATCTGACCAAGTCAGTGATTCATCTTCTGCGCACACGCTCAACCATACTCGGGAGATATCGTGGTTTGATTATGTTTGATTAGTGCGATGATATATATATATATATATATGTATGTATATATATAAGTATATATATTATATATAATGTATATATATATATACACATAATATCACCCCAAATTACATGTTGAATTCCCTCCAGAACATGACCACCTCACTTTTTGGACAACACTTTTTGGTATATCCCTCGGAGATGATCGTTTCCGAGCAACAACGTAGGCACCGTAGTAGCACCCGTTTCCGAGGAGATCTTCTTACGTTGGGAGGTTTATGTTTTTTCAAATATGTTTAATGGGTTTACCCTCTTGTAATTTGTTACATAGCTATGGAATAGATGGCCCAGTCGAAATAGTGGATTTACCCATTGATAGCATGGTGGATCTTTCCATAGTTATGTAAACGTTTACCAGAGGGTAACTATGGCACTAACCTCCATAAGTTGGGATAAGTCACTTCTAGAACGGTGAAATCTAAGCCGTTTGTTCTCATGCCGCGACCCTGCCAAAACTGGGAATTCAATAGGGGACCATCTACCAGTTGGGGTGAAATAGAATTTCCTCCAAGAACATAGACCCTGGTAAACTAACATAACTATGGAAAATCACCGTAGAAATAGTGAATTTTCGAAACAAAAATGGTGGATCTTTCCATAGTTTTGTGTAAACGTTTACCAGAGGGTAGACCCAATGGCAGGAGATTGGAAGCTTCATTTCCACCGAAAATGGGCCATCCTCAGTGTCAAAGTGTGGAACCATCGGTTTACTTTGAGGTGCCATACCACTCGCAATATGCCCCAAAGCAATATTCACAGTACCGGCACAAACGGCTTTGGAAGTTCGGAAATAACAAAATTCGGCAAGGGAACATCAACCTGTCAGAGAAGTTAGATATATTGAGGAATTCATGGACAGATATGGTGATGGGTCAGAACCTATTATACCATATTTGTGGGGTATCATAGTATTCATGTACATCCATGAATCCCAGCTATAGCTGGGGGTTCACCATTTCGGGATCCAGGGTGTAGCTAAGCGTAGCTTTTTTTTTAAACGAAGAAATATGACATATGAGCCATGGTCAGAAGTTGGAATATTATATGCCCCAATATTGCAGGATGGTCATTAATCCATCAGTGGGGATTTGAAAAATACTGACTATTCCATTTCATATTCCCATGATGGGATGGATGACTGACCAACCTGGTTGATATATCAGATTGTTGGTTTTTTGATGTTAAGCCAACCATCTGATGATTATATCAACCAATTAATTGAACATAATATATCAGAACTGCTTGGTGGTTTCAAACATTTTTTATTTTCCATTTCATATATGGCTTGTCATCCTTCCCATTGACTTTCATAAATATTCAAGACGGTTAAAACATGTTAAAACATGTTAAAACCACCAACCAGAGAAGGTCTTTGATTCTGCCATGCGATTTCCTTCCCATTCGAGGTCATGGTGGAGCCGTTACTGCTGTGATCGCCTACGTGGACAGCTGAGATCAGCTGAGATCAGCTGAGATCGGTGATGTTTGGCCGGTGTTTGGGGGTACCTTTTTTGTGGGGGGGAAGAATCCCAATTTTTGGCACGACTTTTCAGGTGAATTAGTGTAATTGATCATAGTCTATCATAGGTAATCCGTAAAATGATGTAAAATATGGAGCCAAGGAGCCCAATGGAACCTAAAGATCCCGAGAGATCAGTGCTTAGATGTGAATCAACGGAGTTTTTTTCCATTTTTCCTGATTTAGGCATCAGAAACGGGTGTAATGGGCGTAATGGCCAAACATTGCAATATGTTTCGTCACCAGTTGGAACCGAGGTGTGGTTTCAGAGTTGTTTCTTTTTCAATATTCCATCTCCAATAAGATATGAATCCATTATATGTTATAATCGTCAATCCATACATAATTAATAGATATTAATATAGATATATAATGGATTTCATCATAATCCATTTGATGAATCCATTTGATGATAAACAAATAGATAAATAGTCCACCAATCATCAATTAGATGTTGGAATGGGGTGAAACCAACACCACTAGCTGACTAGCTGGATGCTTGTGGGAATCATCCACGCCCAACTGTTCAGGTTGGTCAATTCTCCTACAAAATAGGCTATACCCATCTATACCCCCCAAAAACAAGATTTGAAGCTTTGGACAATTTTGGTGAATCAGAGGAAACCATGGGACAGCCTAATTTTCAGTCCAAATCCAGAATAATTTGAATTTGAATAATGGAATATGCCCCGATCTGATGTGAATCCAAGAATAATACCTTTTTAAAAATCTTGGATTATACTGATAATACATGTTTTTTTCTCTTTGGAAGGTACCCCCAGCGAGCAGAAATGCCTTTAACACCTGCGGGCATTGGGCGCCAGAATTGGCGGCGCCGGCGTTCCGTGTGTCGGAGCCGGGGACAAAGATCATGTGCGAAAATGATTGAGTCGTGAAAAATATGGGATTATTATATGGATTATACTATAATTCCCTATTATTAAATGGATCATTATAATCCATTATACTAATGATTCATTCATAATTCATTTATTATAATGGATTATACTACCTGATTTAATGGAGATTATGAACCCAGCCACGACATATGAAGCAATCAGTATGTGCCCAGCTGAAACGGATTCTCCATCACCAGGATGATCCGACGAATTTCTTGGAACAACTTACCATCAGCCACTGAAGTAGAAATCCTTCAAGTTGATCAACTAAGTTCTGAATCAGCTCTGACCATCAGAACTTAGTTGATCTACAGTTCTAGATTTTTTTTTGATTTCCATTTGTCCTTTGTTCCAAGGTAGATGTAACATGATGTAACCTATTGCAGATGATGTACACTACAGATACTACAGACTGGGTCATTGATTCAATTTGAATCGACCCGATCTAGACTCAACAACTGGAAATGCCATTGTTTTTGTTTCATCCGAAAATGATATTTGAAAGAACAGATACACAAGGATCATCAAGAATCCTAAACAATGGTATGGCAAAGCATGATCCGTCATGTATGTATATTTCCAACTAAACTGAGTACCGCAAACTGACAGATAATTCTACTAGGGTTATAGGGTGTTATTGTTGAATATCTCGATATGTGCATGTGTATATAATAATAATAACAATAATAATAATGATAATAATAATGATAATAATAATGATAATAATAATGATAATAATAATGATAATAATAATAATCAATAATAATCAATAATAATCAAATAATAATAATAATAATAATAATATATATATATATTATACAGTATTATATATATATAATATGATATATTGCTATTTTCGTGTGATGGGGCTTATATCTGCATTATCCCCTTGGCTCGTTTCTTATTTGATATGCCGCTTACCAGCATCCTCCATCTGCTGGTGACCTTGGAGGTGTGATGTTCTTTGGTTTATTGGTCATTTCATGTTCCATTCAATTTTTTTCAGGTGTGTCAATGGGAATTTCAGGATCCTAAAATGGAGGTATGTTAGTACCATATCTCAGGCCATATTTTGGAGGAATATCCCCTTACATAGCCCTTACATAGGCCTTATATATGGTAGGTACGTCCAATTTAGGTTCCTGAGATGGCCAGTGAGTGTGTCCCTGTCATATGGGCTTGTCTTCAAAAATGATGGATAGCCCCAAAACTGCAATCTTCATGGGGATGATCAACCAGACTTGTTGGGGCGCCTTATTCACAAGCCCAGATCCTTAGCTTCCGGATGGATGTCTCCCTCTCCCATCTCTCCCATTTTTTGGTGGCCAACTTGAGGCACCAACTTGCCCAGTTATCATCACTTATCCATATGTCTTTCGTTGTGTCATCATTTATTGATTGTCATCATATCATATAATATCTATACATAACAGATAGATCGGTAGTTACAGTAGACAGATAGTTGGATAGATGAATGGATAGATGCATAGATACATTGATACATATATGTATATATATATGTAAACGACAAAATTATTGTAGTACTAATTTAGTCTTGCTTCCCCTTGGCCTGTCTGAGGTTGCACAAAACCCTCATAACCGATAGGGGACGATCCTAATTTGTGCATGGCATTAAATTTGACATATAAATTTGTCCGCTACTCATATATATATATACACATATATATATACATATATATAATATACATATATATATATATATATGTACAGTTGGATAGTTGCATAGATGGATAATGATGGATAGATAGTTGCATAGACGCATAGATAGATGAAGATGAATACATGAATAGATGGATGAATAGATGAATGGATAATGGTAGGTGAATAAATAGATAGATTCATCATGATTGATTCCATTTCCTGCAAACTCTACCCTCCACATGTCTACATCCTGCAGTTGACCTTTCAACATACCCGGCCTGGTAAATAGACAAAAAGCTATTGACAATGGCCATTGAAATAGTTGATTTACCCATTAAAAATGGTGATTTTCCATAGTTTTTTGGGACCGTTTACCAGAGGGTATTTCCTCCGCAATCCTTTTTATCAACCTTGGCACACCCCCTGCTTTATCCTTTTCTAACCTTGCTAATTGGACAAGATTTGAAACATGGTGCAAGGTTAGGAAAAACGATAGGCCTAGGAAGAACAAGTAGTCCAGGGTTAAAAACAATGCGATCCAAGGTTTGAAAAAGTAGGTCAAGGTGAACACAGAAAACATAGTCCGAGCTTTTCTTAAACAGTGTCGAAACATAGATGGATGATTACACTAGATGGATAGTTGAATAGATGCATAGATAGTTGGATAGATGGAAAGATGGATCGATAGATGAATAGACGGATGGACGGATGGATGGATGGATAGATAGATGGATGGATAGAAATATGTATAAATGGATAGTTGGATAGATGGGTAGATGGAAAGATGGAAAGAGAGATGAATAGATGGATAGATTGATAGATAGATAGATGTATGGATATACAGTACTATAGATAGGTAAATAAAGATATAGATTCATCATTCATCATGATTGATTCCATTGCTAGATGGGAAATTTTGACGTCGTCTTTGCTTTGCCAGGGACTCGTTGCACCTCGGTCAACTTCGCTTTCAAGAGCAGGTGCCAGCGTGCCAGCGTTTCGATGGCCGGGTCTCAGTTGATGAGGATTTTACTGTACCTTTGAAAATGGTAGTATAATGGGAATATAAAATCTATAATGGGAATATAATGGCATTATACCATATCTATGGGAATGCTATAATTGGGAATATATATGCGAATGCTATGGACATCAATGGCGACAATTTTCACCATACCATCGTAGGTTTTAGCATCCAAAAATGGGAATATATAGCCCCCCCATATCCCATCCCATAGTCCTGGTTGATGAATAGGTATTCCTATTATGGACCATAACAATCTCCCAGACCGCTTCATATCAATAAACAGAAAAACCTTCAAAACCCTTTTGTAGAAGGCTTCACTTGGGCTTAAACTGGGCAGTGCCCGCCCGGCAAAAGCTAGTGAGAGCTGGGCAAAAGCTTCGCAAAAGTGGATGATTGGCCGATTCAAGTAGCGAGATACAGCGAAAGCTCCGCGACCGCAAGTCTGTTACATAGCTGTGGTCGCGAAAGCACCGCAAAAGCACTTGCGAAAGAACCATGTGAGCATAGTCAATGATCACCAGACCCGTTTTGATCACCGCTCACAGGGGTATTTCAAAGGGCTTAGTAAATAGTTTTCCATGTAATCAAAAACCTCTGAAAAATGCAACCAGCAAAAAAAACACTGTGAACGTTGTACATATACGGATTCATGTGTTCGCCTTTTCGGCAACGTGTGCACTGACATCGTTAGGCCAGGCAGCAGCATTTTTTTTGTGATATCTGGGAAACACATAGTGCTGTGAAACATATTGAGTTGCCATAATTATTTGTGCCAGTTTGCTCAAAATGACAGCTGTGTTTCACCAGTGCAGGTGGGAGCAGTGTCGCAAATGAAGGAAGAGATGCTCAAGTGGGACAGTCAACGAAAGATCTACGAGGCTGGTTTTCTCAACACAAGTTGGAAAAAACCCACCCAAAAGTTGAATTTATGTATTGTCATCATGTTTTCTGGGTCAAACCGTGTCAAAGCGACAATAAACTGGGGGTTTACACCAGTTTTGGACCCAGTCACATCTCAAGCGTTTTCACTTCTTGAATGTTTCATAGATTGAATATCAAAACTGACGTCTTAAGTGTTGTTTTTGTAATTGCACTTCACCCCAAAAGGCACATGTAGTATAGTATTGCTTACTAGCATTGCGGCTCGAGTAAAAGGAAGCTTGCGGCCGCTAGCTTAACGGTTCAATAGTTTATCAGTCCATTTGGGTTTATAGGCATAGCCTTTGCTGAAACCTGAAAATACAGGTTATCAGCCGTAGTCTCTAAAGCTATGGAGAGACCAAGCGGTGACGGGTCTGGTGCTGGTGGTGCTCTGGTTCCTGCAACAAGGTCAATGGTCCCCACAACTGGTGTCAAGCAGTCAACTGCTGAATCAAAGTCACTTGAGAGGAAGTCACAGCGCAAGGAGAAGACCACCAGCGTGAAGGTCGAGTCTGTGAAGATTGAAGCAAGCACTTGCCCCAGATGTTTTTGCAAAACTTTTAAGGGGCAGATTGAGTGCGACATCTGTGGACTCATGCTGGATGCCCCAAAGGCAAATCGAACAAAGATCGCCGAGCGCAGAAAGGAAGAACTCAGAAAGCTCGGGTTGTAAAGCGACTTCAAGGGCGAGTGCCTCCAGCAGATCACCTTCAGCCAGTTGGATGCGCTTGGGATTCTTGACGACCAGGCACGTGGCAGTGCTAGTCCTGAGGCTGACTTGCTGAAGATTGCCAAGTCACGATTCGAAGGAGCGGTGAGTCTGGGATTCAAGTCAGTGTTGGACAGGTTTTCAAAAGATGCCACCTTCGCTGAAAGTTTGCTCAATGAGGGCGACAATGAGTATGACTGCGAGTGCTATGATCTGCTTCATTGTGACCATCTCCCAAAGCCTGACAGAACCAGAGCTCAGGTTCGTCTTGGCACATCGGAGGTTTCACAGCTCGAGCACAACGCCAGGCGCCTTGTCTACCTCGACATCGCCAGTGAGCAGGATGCCCCAGATCGGTTCCTGTACCTTTGACAGCCCTGGTTGTACATGTTCAAAAATGAAATCTTTTCAGAGGAAGAGTGCGTTAAGTATTTGAGACAAACCCGAAACACAATCTTCTTTTGTCCAACACAGGGGTTGACTCAGTTGCAGTGCATGATGCAAAACGGCATTTGAAATACATCAAAGATCAAAGTATTGACATCTTCAAGGAAAAGAAAAAGCAGTCTCAAAGAGCCAAAGAGAAGAATGAGGCAAAGCGCACAGCTGAAAAGACTGCTGCATATGGACAAGCTCTTCGAAGAAAGGCACCACTAGTCCGGTCGCCCGAACCTATTCGAGTGGAGAAGCAGCATCCTCATCTACGTCGGCACGTGCTTGGCTTGATGCGCCACAGTCTGCCAGTGGAGATCGTGAGTACACTGGGAAGTGGGTGAAGTGGCATGGCAGGTGGTACCAAAAGGTCATCCGCCATGGACGCACTGAATGGGAAGAGTGGAAGCCAGCACGTTGCAGCCGACGCTGTTTTTGTACAATAGCTGCATTTCTTTTGGTGTCCCTCACTGCATTTTGGGTCGTGGCAGTGATGGCTGTGTATAAGGCACACGCCACAAATCCAGCCTCGCTGCGGTGGCTCACCTGAGGGGGGTGTAATTGCACTTCACCCCAGAAGGCACATGTAGTATAGCATTGCTTACTAGCATTGCGGCTCGAGTAAAAGGAAGCTTGCGGCCGCTAGCTTAACGGTTCAATAGTTTATCAGTCCATTTGGGTTTATAGGCATAGCCTTTGCTGAAACCTGAAAATACAGTTTTATTTCTCTAGGTGTGATGGTGTCTTCAGTTTGAGGGGACAGCATCACTGACCAGTGTGACACGTGATGGCTGTTTGAAATTGATCCATAGTCAGGTTGCTTGGTTTTATCCCTGTTCTTAGTCTCATTTTGATAATTTCCCATTTTTCCACTCAGTCCTGCTTCTAAGTTGTTGCACAAATCATGTGTTTTCGGCGGTTGAATCCAGGTGTTGTTGGCTTAGTCCTTCGTCCATTCCCCATTGTCCAAGTCGTTTCCAAACTTGTGGGCTATAAATACATATGTAAAGTGTCTAAAAACTGTGGTTGAACACCATGTTGAAATTGTGAGAATCATAGTCCCCCAAGAATTTGTAGCAATTTGACGTTCAGTAATTTAACATGGCTATGGAAAATCGCAATTTCTAATAGGTATCTATACACACGAGTCCATGCCTTCCATAGCAAACTGTTAAACTACCAGAAGGTAACATCTGAAAACAGGCCGCTGTGGATGAAAATCTGGAAGCCACGCAGCACAAGCTGGACGCCATGCGTCGACCTAGCCCAGTTTTGTTTTGGGACCTGGGTCCCCTGGGTGACTGGTAAACTAGTAATTTCTATAGGGTTTGAATGGGGGATTGAATGGAAAAATGCATTTTGTCTATGGGGTGACTTCACGGGGTGAAGTCATGGTGAATGGATGATCTGGGATGACCCTAATTTGGGGATCACCAGCCCGGGTTATGTTAATACTGGAGGGTAAAGGACCAAATCAAAGGATGTAGAAAATTCAAAACTGTTTCTGAATTCATCACCCAAATTGTTATAAAATATAAAAACCATCGTTGTGGTCACACTTTTTGGTCCTTTTTTCTTTTGGAAAGGGATTAGTTATTAGTTTCACCAGTCACTGAGTCCTATTTTGGGGTTTACTATACTGTATCTATACTTGTTTAATCGGGTTTATTTGTTTGCCGTAAATGGGACCCAATAAGCAGGAAAACACGATTTCTTGGAGGGTATCCAAGGTTTTCCATGTGGCTGGGTGAAACAGAGTTTCAGCAACGCTGAAATTGGTGGTTTTGAGATGTTTTGAGTAAGAAAAAAGTGAGGATGTGACCAACAAAATCATGAACCTCAATAATTCACAGAATGTGGACATCCTTGGTGAATAGATGTGTTTTTATGGTATTTTGTTTCACATGATCATTGAATATCTCACAAAATTGTAGGAGTAGCAGTAGGGTTTGCCATCATTTTTTTAGCAGATCCTCTGGAGGTGCATAACATGTTCAATCCCACAGCTCTGGGGCATAAAAAATGGACCCATTGGGTTTAAAGTGTAATGGGCTTATCACCAGTAAGGACAGTAAGGACATCGAATCTAGAGTGGTCATTGAAATCAGACCTTGGAAGCTTCAACAATCCGCTAAATGGATCTAAAGATGAGACGTTTCATTGGTTTTTCTTGTTTGCCAGACTGTATCACGTAGCTCTAGACCATCCCTGAAAATAGGGGTCTCATTGGATTCGTTTGAGGGAAAATAGTAAAAGACCATGGTTTCCTGTAGATGTTCATCGATTTACCGTGGTTTCCGGTAGATTTTCCCAACGAATAACCAACCCAATGCTTTGCCAAGGGTTCCATGTTCCAAGGCTTTGCCTTAGAGCAAAAAGAGCGCGGAACTCAGGAAAGACGGGGATTTGAAGATTTTCAAGTACCCAAAATAGGGAATGAAACAAGAACATATGGCTTTGTCTGAAAATGGTGTGCAGTACCCTTAAATCCATGGGATTATCGTAATTTATCATATCTTTGTTCCATTAATAAAATCAAATAAATAGGCTATATTATTTAATAACTATTTGAAGTTTGGGGATATGACTTTCACACATATACATATACATACATATACATATACGTACATATCCATATACATATTACATATATATATATAATATATATATAATATATAAATGAACATATATAGTACTTGAGTATTTAGGCATCTACACTCAGGTCTCCTCGCCCACACAGCTCACTTCTTGTGGGAAGGTTGTTTGCCAACATCGACTTTAGAAGGTCAAAGTCTCATTTAGGTGTGTTAAATCGCAATATTCTGATGCTTGGTGGCTCATCCCACGGCTCGTAAGTGGGTTATAACCCCAGTCATAAATGGGATTTTTGTAGGGTTAATCCACTGAAATCACTGGGGTGAACTAACCCACTTACTAAGTGGGATGAGCCACCAAGTGGGGAAGCAATGGTCCATTATCCCATTCTTGTTTGTCGGATCCCCATTTTCATGAGTTAACAACATTTACCATTGCTTGGGTGAACCTCCCACGTTCCAGTTGGTGGGTGGTTCAAAGTTTTCTTCACCAAGCAGTGTGTGTTACTGTATAAGATCTAGGATTTGGTGGGGTAACATCACCATATTCTTTTCCAGGACTTCAAAGTTTCAATCCACATTTTTGTATGGGTCAACCCTCCATGTTGTTTTTTTGGTGGGATTAAATCCACAATTTAATAGATGATTGCTATATTGATGATGTTTTCCCATTTTATGGTGGTTAACCCATGTTATCATGCTTTAAACCGTGTTCTCATGCCAACATTGTCCCCGGTCGGTTCCCAACGGGAACAACAGGATCCGCATCCCAGGGCGTCACTTTCCAGGTCAACACTGCATCACCTGAACCGCAACTTGGATCGCGTGGCCAGCGAGGTCAATCGCCTGCTGGAGGACAATCGGTGGACGTCCAGCCTGTCGTTGGTTGAAAAAAAACAATCCATTTGTAAACCAACCTATAAATCCTGGGTATATTAAAAACTATTAGTTCAAAGATGATCTAATCACATCTAATCACCATAAACCATATGTTGATTGGGATTCAATCATAGAGGGATTCCAACAGTTGAAATCACCATAATCACATCATCCCCATCCAAGTATAGTCATAGATACCAACTGACCTATTCTATAATCCGTTTTGTAAACCTCGCAAGTTGGCTCAAACTGCCCGCCAAAACAGGTTAGATAGGTAACTTGGTTCAAATAACAGCGAATAAATTAGATTAGCTGGGCTTTGTGGTAGTTATAGCAAAAGTTCGATGGGTTATAAACGACTTCATTATTTGAGGGGGACCCAACTTAGTATCGGTAAATCATACCCATTTTTTGGGGGGGAGAAACTTGACATTGTACTTTTTCACCTACCCAAATGCCCTGCCAGCAACCCTGATTTAGACACTGTGGATTTGAACAGCATTGTTGCGAAGAGCTTGGACAGTTACAATCAAATTTGATGTTCATGGGATGTTCATGGGAAACATGTTTGGGATCTTGGGCATGAAAAAAGAAGAGCCAATCATGCCAATCCAGAATAGGGATGAACAAATGGTAAATATCGGGATTTGAGGCAGCAAACATCGGGATTTTTGTTCGGGGTTAATATATATATATATATATTTACACACAGTATTATTTCTGGGCATGTTCATGGTGAACTTCCCACATGTTAGTGGTGTGGAGTATTTTCTTGTTGATATTGGATGATATTGGATGTAATTGGTATATATAGAACTCACAAATGTGGGTTCAACGACAACAAATGCCATACATGTGTATGTACAAAGCCAAACGCCTTATGGGATGGGGATGTCAATACGGATATAGATGGATATAGTGCGTATAGTTATAGGATGTTCATCGTTTGTTGATGGGATTTTGATGGGGGGTAGAACAGTATGATATACCATACTTATTCATTTATATATATATACATATTTATGTATTTGAACATATTAGATACTAGTGCCAAGCTACTCATCACACTTCATGATGACACAAGCACAGACAAACAAGAAAGGCATGGCAATGCGTGAAAATGATCGACCGACAAAGTTCGTCTAAATATGTCTAAACTAAATGGTTTCGTATATTGATAGCCCATTTAGGTATGGGATGGTATGGGTCAAAATTTTAAGGCTTCCAGACCATCCCACAGATTCTTGTCAATTTCAGCCTTTCATGGTTTTGGAAGAGGTCCCAAAAACTAAGAACCGAAACAGAAAAACTAAGAACTTTTGTGCATCCAATTTTGACAACTAGGTTTGAACTTCAACTAGTCCACTCTCCAATTTTGATGCCTTTGTTTGACGCTGATGGCAAGGACCAAGATGCAGTTCGAGAGGTTTGCGAATCTCGCGTGGTGCGGCTTCTCAGCTGGGGTCTGGGGAGATATAGCCATGTGAGTCATGTAATAATGATATTTTTCCCCACCTGCCAGGTGAGGGTTGTTAGATTTTATGTCAGTTGCCTCCTCCTCCTCCTCCTCCTGCCTCGTCCTCCTCTCCTCCTCCTCCTCGTCCTCCTTGTCATCCTTGTCGTCCTT
>Ga0126342_10005724_pt1 | contig 21816 bp, 17 predicted proteins | sample Cyp1metagenome_FD_92528 | JGI IMG/M metagenome (GOLD analysis project Ga0126342, IMG submission 92528) | Coral microbial communities from Lord Howe Island, Old Settlement Bay, Australia - Cyphastrea 1 metagenome | ecosystem: Host-associated > Invertebrates > Cnidaria > Coral ... | reverse complement strand
GTGTTCGAAAAGCATTGTTTCCACAGCAAAGCCACCAGATACGCATCTGTTTCAACAGCTATGTCAATTCCGTCGAAAACTCACAGAACATATAGTCATATAGCCATACATACTATGTACTGTTGTACTGTCATGTCATATTCTATCTGCACCCCAGCGACAATTCACTTCGATAAATCCCCAACTTTCATATTCTAACTGCTGGTCCCCGCTAGTAGGGGTGAGACAAAAGTGAGAGCAAATTATTGGCTGGAAGGATGTGACATTCAACCTCATGGTTTTTGTATGTGTTGCATTATTTTTTGGTCGTTATACTGTACTGGCTGCAGGCAGTGCAGTACTGTACTGCATACACATGCAACATTGCACATATATCATATCTTAATATTCTATCTGCATATGTTGTTTGCATATTCTATCTGCTGTTTGGGGTCTTAGCTACCTTAGCTTTTTTTTCATATTCTATCTGTGAGCTATTTTTTTTCATATTCTATCTCCTGGTCTGCTTGAGTAATTCATAAGAAAATACAGCCAATTAAGGACGTGATGGGCTCGTGGTTAAAGTGATTGGTGAAGGGCATTGAATTCCATGGTGAAATTTTCACCGAATCAGCTCAATGATTTTTCTGAAAGTGGTTACGCTTGGCCGTTTGTAGAACAATAAATTCGAATTATTACCAAGGGTAAGTTTAATCATCAACAATCCCTGATATATATATATATATTTATTTATTTATTTATTTACATGTATACATGCATATATATATATATTGAAATGTATTATACATACGTATATATATATATATACACGTATAATTACATATGTATATATATATATATGTATACGTATACATAAGTATATATATATATATGTATACACATAACAATATATATATACACGTATATATATAATAGATGCATTATGTTGGTTTCAAAATTCCCCAAAACAGAAGGCGCATCAACAATAGTGGTGATATTTGGAGATTTAGCCAGACATATTGCATCATATACAGTACGAATTGACCCTTTCAAAGAAAGCGGAGAAACCATTGGGGTACCCCAACATCCAATAAAGCCTGCTACGGCAAAATGTTTGGGGGAGGAAAGGGTATGAAAGGATTAGTTGGGAATTGCACATCAGATGTCATACCCTTTCCCAGAAATACTTTGAACCTTGTGTCGTAGGTTTTGGTTTTTCACCCCATCAACTTAGGATAGCTGATGTGTCTCCAAATTATCCCTCTTGATCCTGCAATGCGTGATACTTATCACATTACCAAATGATGATATGATAGGCAAATGATACTTATCACATCTTATCACTTAATGTGAGTCTTATCAGACTTATCACCAAATGTTATAGTTCCATGTAGTTCCCAGTCTCTTTCTCTCCAAAAAAATGGCGCCGCCGGCTTGGCTTGATGTCAGCCCAGTGCCGAGGTTGGAGCGGGCATCGAGTGAGCTGGAGAAAAAACGGGTTGCAGTTCCCATTGTTCATGTGGGTATGGATCAAAATTAAGGACCTCGGGGACCATGGTTTAACAAAATTGGGAGGGTACTCCTCCAATAGTCATTTCATCTAATACTTAAATGGTATCCTCGCAATTAAACAGCCGTTTGAATATGTTTAGTATTAACCGTCCAAGTGTTAGGGTACCCCAATTTTGACCCATATGTGTTTTTTTTTGACTGTTGACCCTATCATTTTACCAGTAATTTGTCATATTCCATCAGGTGTTTTGGACATTCCCTGGGATACCAAACTGATCCAAGATGACAACTGCTTTAGCAAACAGTAGCAGGATGAAACGGCTTTCGTCAGATGAAACACAGATGTTTGTAGTACGGTTACCCTCTGGCAGTTTTACAGGTAGTAAGAATATATATATATATGTATGTATATATATATGTATATATATATATGTATGTATATATATATATATATGTATATATATATATATGTATAAATGGGCCATCTTCCATAGCTAAGAATGTCAAATTATCACTAGAAGGTATGTAGGGCATATAGGGCTGGCTTCCGCGGCGCCGTGGATTGAATGGTGAAAATTCTGTGGGATGATTGGCGGTGTGGGGCTACAGCGCCTGTGGGTGACCATTGGGTGAGCTGTGGTGGTGGTAGCCAAGGATTGTCAGAATCCTATGAACATCTTGCATCATATGAGGCCACAAAACAAAAAAAACATAACGTGTTTCATGGCGTGAAACACGTGCACAAACACGACTTTGCCATTAATATAACTCAAATGCGTTTCTCAAGACTTTGTTGTAGCTGTTTTTTGCCTTCCAACTGTGTGGGTCGATGTTGAAACACCAAGTGGATCGGGAACTGGGCCTCAGCCATCGCCAGGTGTACAGCGATCAAGGGCACCGAACTCAAATGCTCCATGCAAGGAGTGGTTTGGAAACACCTGGCCCTTATAATTACCCCGGGTTGTTCTCTAGAATAACCCAAGTGTGTTTTCCTATCGCATCCATGGGGTATCTAAAATGCTCCATTTGGGGGTCTTGGTTTTTGAATGGTCGGATTCATTGTTCTCCAGATCCTTACTTGGACTAAGAATTCCTACGGTCGAGTGGCTCTTTTCGAGGGTTGCGAGTGGAAATTCCAGAAAAGAGATGGGGTCTGAATGCCCGCTATTTGTTCGGGCTTGCCGCTTACTTGCCAAAGGTGATCTCTACAGGACTGTAGCTAGCTGTAGCTACTATCTCACGAGGTGCTTGACAGTACCAACAATTACAGTAATTATCATGATAGTATCATGAAGAATTTTGGATCAGTTTCCAGACAGTCTTTGGCGGCTTCTTCTTGGATATCAAGATTTATCAAAAAAAATACACATAGGTCACTCTCACATGTGTCACCGCGCATGCCCAAGGCTAAAGGAGGTTCCATGTGTTTGATCATATGTTGTAAGAATTTTATTTGCCGCCTGGGAATCAAACGTTTTGCTGCCTGAACGTCACAATTTTAATTTACTTCAACGTGTTTCCCCTTGAGATACTCTATCCATGCTTTGGAAAAACCACTATTTCTAGATGGTTTTCCACTATTTATAACTGAAATTGGTGGGTTTTCCCAATTTTTTCCACAAAAATGTCCCAGCTATGCTGAGGCAAGTGGAGGCATGGAGGGCTGAAACTGCCAGAGAAATTCATGGGACAATATGAGGAAAAACCACTAGAATTGAAGATTTTAATGGAAGATTCATCAATAAATAGTGGAACATCATCTATAAATAATAAAAGATAGTGATTTTACTGAGCGTTTTCATGATATCCCGGCCAGTTCATAATCTGTCATGTATGGCATATGCAAGGATGTGTGAGCAAGTGCGGCTTGAAATTATATGTATCTGAGGCATTCTGGGGATCAAAACTCTGGTAATGAACATCAATTTGGCAATTTTCATTTCCATCATATTCCAAGAGCTTATAAATTACAGATGATATTTGCCTTATGTTGTTTTAGTTTTTTTTTGGTTCTAGCGGTTCTTTTTTTAGGGGGACATATCCCTAACCTTACTCATACTCATTGATATCGGTTTAAACAGCAGGAATTCTTCAAGTCCACGAGCTGATTCTGGGTCGGAGCCATGCCAAAATGGGTTCAAGAAAATATGGTGTGTAAGAACTATGAAGGCATGTTTTTCAACGTGTGGTAATACTGATACCATTTATAGTTTGATGATTATATGATTGCGAACATAATGATGAGAACTGTTCTATGTTTTTAATGTTTGCATTTTAATATATATATATATATAAACATATGTATATATGTACATATATGCATTTATGTGTATATATATATATGCATACATATGTTATGGTAGGTCTTCCCAGTGATGAGTTTCCAGACCTGTGACATACTGTGACCACTGCGAGGCACCTGCAGATGGTCAGATGTTTGGTGCCTGGATGCAGTGTCAAACGCCTGAAGGCACCCTGATTGAGTGCTGGTTTCTTGGAGATTCAACTATTCTCTATTATATATATGTAATATTAAACACCACCACCAACAACAACAACAACAGCAACAACAACAGCAACAACAACAACAACGGCAACGGCAACAACAACGACAACGACAACAACAACAACAACAACAACAGGAGCAACAGCAGCCACAACAGCAACGACAGCAGCAACAGCAACAATAACAATTTGGGGATATCTTGGACACTATTCAGTGGTGAACGCAGGGAGCAGATCGGAGCTAGGCGGCTAGCCATATTCCCAATCAACAAATATGGGGAGCCAGGTGGAGCTACGAATTGAGATTCCCAACCGCATGATGGTTTTAGTAGCATTTTAACCATCGGATATGTGAGATCGGTATCACTTGGTAACTGACGGTTGTTTGATGATTCTGTTCTGGATTTTGCTACCCAATGTATTGTGGACTATGATCATCTATGAGCTGGCATCCCGTTCTTAACCAATCATTTTTGTTGGTCATGACAAAGTCAATGGATTGGTTCAAGGGAAAAAATACAGGATACGTATATCCATATATCCATATATGTCATACGAAAATCTACGGTTTCCTGTAATTTTTCCCTTAAGCCAATCCATTGACAAAGGCTTTTGAACCCTGCCAGCCGAGGACTGGGAAACTTGATGCAAAAAGTAACCACTTCTCCCGTTCACATTAAATACCACCCATGTGGACCCCACCTCATGAATATATCTCATGCATCAAGTACTCATTTTACGTTAGGAGAGGTGATGGTGTATATGTATACATATATGTATATATGCATGTACATATAAGCGTTTACATACACATACACATACAGATACACATACACATACACTGCATCCATGCACCCATGCATCCATGATCCATGCACCCACCCACCCATCCATCCATCCGTCCGTCCGTCCGTCCATACATACACACATACATACATACATACATACATACATACATACAGACACACATACATACATACATACATACATACATACATACACACACAGACATGCAAACAGACAAATAGACAAGCAGACAAATAGACAAGCAGACAAACAGACAAACAGAGACAAACAGACAATCAGACAAACAGACAAACAGACATGCAAACATGCAAACATGCAAACGGACAAACAGAAACAAACAGAAACAAACAGACAAACGGACGAACAGACAAACAAACATACATACATAATCATACATACACATACACATACGTACATACGTACATACGTACATACGTACATACATACATACATTTATCTACACACATATATATATATATACATATTGGTTTACACGCTGCATGCGTTTGAAACGGAGGAGCAAGAAGTGGCAACACGACCCATGACTGTTTAGATCTAAGGGTAAGAGAAAGGAGGATAACACCTCCCAAAAAAACAATAATAATCAACCCCACAGCTCGCTTCCGGAGGTCAAGTCTACTATTACAACCAGCAGACGGGCGAAACCTCTTGGGATCTCCCAGCGTGGTCCTTGGACGAGATGACGATGCCATGAATTGCAGAATGGATGAATGATGATGAATGGCATGTGTCCATATTCATATGCATCTATGCACGCATATATATATATATATATATTGTGTGTGTGAAATGTCCTTAGTTCCTTTCCGGCGTTTTGAATCATTGCATATCACATCACGACCCTCACTTGATGCCTCATGAGATGACTTACCTCAGACTTTGGAGGAATATCCCCCCCTGGATGGATTGTACCGATGCACTAGGAATATTCAACCTTTCTGGCTTTTAGGTTAGTAGATTTATACTATACGTAGCTCGTCATTGACAGTATTCTTCAAGTATTGTTCAACATTGCCGCCCGAGAGAGTCATCTTTCTGAGCCGGGGACAAGGGCCTAATGGTAAAACCATGTAAAATCCAATAATAAACCATCCCATTAACTAGCCATTTGGTACATCATCCCAGTTCTAGAGATATACCTCATATCATCAACCTCCATTGACGGTGGTTTATTATTGGGTTTGCAAATTATTCCAGAATTATCCGTTCATATCCCTAATTATTACCTTTGAATTTGGTAATCAAACTTTTGTATAGTTCGATGGTTTTCCGGGCAACAAACCTCCATGGGTCTACCTCAGTACCAGCATTTCAACGTGTTTTTGAGGCACAGGCACAAGCGCAGCAAGCGCAGCAAGCGCAGCAAGCGCAGCAAGCGTACAATCCTTTCGCTCAAGCAGAGGCCAGGGCTGGTGGTGCCCCGCAGGAATGCTGGTTCGCATATCCCCATGACCTGTAGTTATTACCCCCATCAAGTCTACAGGTAACCTACTGAGCCAAACCAATTCAGCTAGCTATTCGGCACCACTTCCTAGTTTAGTACTTCAATCTGTTGTTACAAACATACTCTAAGATGTTCACCACTTCTTTACCAACCAACGAGCAAAAACGAAAGGCAAATTGTCCTGGGCCATGTCGTAGATCATTTCCTGAGGAAATCCATGGATTGGGCCGTTAAAACATGATCCTTGTAGCGACTGGCCCAGCGGAAGCGCTTTGAAAAGAGCTCACTTTCCATCGTGGGAAACAATGGTGAAACACAATGCGGAGGAAGTTGTCAGATTTGTCCATTTGGTTTTCTCAACGATGAAATGGGGACGGAAAGAAATCGAAGCGGTGCAATTTGGGTTGATGACATGCAATTTTTGATTCACGCCTTGATTTGATCATGCTGGAGTCAACCTTTTCATCTACCGAGTGGTTAAGAGGTATCCAAGGAGCTAGGGGTATTTATATTCCACATGATAGTTAAGGATCCATGTGTAGGAAAATGGCCACTCCCTAATCCGTGAAGATCTAAGAATGTACCCGGCCTGTTAAACATTTACATAACTATGGTAAATCACCATGTGTAATAGAGAAATCAACTATAAATGGGCCATTTTCAATAGCTGGATTAAATTACCAGAGGGTACGGACCATGCAGACTTGAATCCCAAAGATTTTTGCGTTTATCATGAACCCAGGCAGGGCACACTTAACTTGCAATTTCCTCCCCCGGACGCCCCGGTTTGTTACCTGGGTTGGTTATTATCACTGGTTGGTGGTTTGGAACATGAACTTTATGACTTTCCATATATTGGGAATGTCATCATCCCAACTGGCGAACTCCATCATTTTTCAGAGGGCTAGGTATACCACCAACCAGTATTTCACTAAGGTTTCTGGTAGAGATGTCAAACTATTTGATGGATCGGGCTTATTATCCTACAAATAAATAGGACGCACCAAAAGGTACAACTGACTTTCATCGTTCCGCTGAGGAAGCTGCACGCTTGCAGCGACAGCAATACGAGGCTCACGTTTGGTTTCTCCAAAAAGTGGACATAGTGAGCCAAACAATATATGGTGATACTATTGGAAGATATTGGAAGGTACCCTCTGGATCCCTCTGGTAATTTCACAAAACAATATGGAAAACACAATGCTCTATAGACGTTGTTGTTGCTTTTCCATAGCTATTTTCAGAAGGGCAATACGTTGGATTTCCGACCCCCGATCGAGACAATAACCTAGTTGCGCCACACACATTCGAGAGAATTGATATTTGAACGGTAATTTTACCCATTTCAACCCATTGCAACCCTCATATTTATATAGATGTCTTTATTGTAATATGTTTTAAACAATGTTGTAATCACTGTTTTGTTCGTCAATTTTAAGATCGAAATCATTATTTTAATGATATATGTTGACATAAAACATATTACTATTTACATTTAATTATATAGTCAAACAAGTCAACTTTCATATTATTTTGGAACACAATAAACATCACTTTTCACGGGGCTTATCCAACCGCTTTTTCGTCCATGAGATCGACTACCCTTGGCGGCCTGGCAGAGGGTAACATCGCGGTCGAATCATATGTATACGTATACAAAAAACAACTGTATCTACAACTGTACCTTTAATATTCTATAATACATATATATATATGTATGTATTTGTATAACCTAGTGTTTCAATTCGTAATAAATATAAATATAATTATAATATTAGAATATTTATAATTACTATTATATAAATACGTCGAATATGCGGTTGGAACCATGTACAACAAATTATATTATAGACATACTTCATATCTCATATCATACAATGTTATCATATAATTTAATATCCTTCATATCATATCCTTCATATCATATCACCTATATATAATATACACATTCGTCCCTGCTGTTTGCAGCTCCCTGAGGACGCCTTGCGCTCCATGCAACAAGCAGAAGAGCAAGCGAGGCAACAGCGAGAACAGTGGGAAAACTCAGCCGGAAAGCGCAGGGCCTCACGAAAAACCTGGCGAAACCTGGTACAAGGTGAGGTCCCCTCGATGAGATGGGCGATATAACCATCGTTCGGGTTTATAAACCAACTTAGAACTGAGGGCACCTGGCAAAACCTGGTACTAAAGAGTGACCAACTAACTGAGGGGCCGCACCCGGTAAAACCTGGTACTTTAGTGCTTCAATATTTTGCCATACATTGTGGCAGTTTGTGGCATATACTGTATCAACCTGCGCACCAACCGATCTAAGATTGGCCATGAAAAATTGAGTTTTCTTATGGATAAACAAGGGAGATGTGGTGATATAAACGGGCTGTGGTTATGCTGCAAAACTTAAACATAGGGACATAGGGATGTAATGTTACATGAAATGGGAATTTAAAGGGAATGTGATATTCAATGGATATCATTTGATCATATCATGGCAATCATAGCATAATGATAAGGACGTAATGTTTTTTGTTTAAGCAATGTGTGAGGCAAATGTGAATGGGGACACAATTTCATGGAAATATAGAACCGGTTTTGGGGTACCCCAATTGCAAGAAACGGCCATATATAACTATTTTCGAGTTCACATGCTAAGAATATGGAAGAATGAAGTCCAAGTCAAAATTTGACAACAAATCAAATCCTTACGGATACAGTATCTGGTTGGTGGTTTGGAACATGGTTTTTATTTTTCCATAATATATGGGAATGATAATCCCATTTGACTTTCATTTTTGTTCAGAGGGGTAGGTCAACCACTCAACCACCAACCAGATAGTTATCATAGTTATCACAGTTGGAAACTGTTTCATATACCTGTGGGTATTTCACTATAATTAACTGTCATTAACTATCATTAACTATCACCATGTCCAACTCGAAATTTGACAACAAATCAAACCCTTACGGATCTTCTCACCGTGCATCCTGCGCAACTGGAAGCAGACCCGCTGGCGCAGCACTTCGCTCAGGTGGGATCAGATCTATGCGCAGCACTTCGCTGGGAATCCCAGCTGTTTGCAGGGATGGAGCAGATGGTACCCGGCCTGGTAAACATACAAAAAGCTATGATTTATAGTGGATTTTACCCATTAATAAAATGGTGATTTTCCATAGTTATGTTAATTTACCGGAGGGCATAGATAAACATAGATAAACAATGTGAACCTTGAAACGGGCTGTTTGTTTCAATGATGTTGGGTCAGTGTATTTTCATTCGTTTCTGTGTTACTTTTGTTGCTGAAACTCAAGGGTTCTGTGAAACATCACAATATCACAAGTTTTTGGACCACATGTTCGATGAATATCCACCAAGTTGAACCTTTCTCTCCACAGTTTGGCCCACGTTGATCCAAGATCGCAAGCGAACTGAGGCATGGTATCAGCAGCAACAGCAGCAACAGGCCAATCGCAAGTATGACGTGCGATGGTGGACCCCTATAGGAAGAAATGAGCAACGATCAACACCCCTTTTGGTTTGTAGGGGGTTATAGTATATTGAGGATTATTTCCCGGACTATCGCACTCTATGAGCCAGAATCCTGTCCTTAAGCAAGCAACAGTATCAGTATAATGCAATGCTAGAAGGTTTTGACATTGCGCAAATGGCGATCTTCAGATTCATACCCGTAAGATATAGTGGGTTCTACTGAAGATGTTGAGAAACTCATTTTGCCTAGTTCATCCTTAAAACTTAAAACTGCAAGTTGAAACTACGGCCTGGGGCCCCATTTTGAGACAAACCCATACCAGGACCTTCCAAACGGTTTCCCTTAGCGGCACCCCTTAAGACCAACATCGCAGCGGCACCCTTTATTTTGTTAAGTCTTTGAAAGCCAATTTGTTGGGTATTTGAGTGTGATCCAATCCTTTTCTGAGGAATACTTCAATTGCCAATATGGATGCCTGAGCGCGTCGTTTCCACACTTATTTCGTGTGAAAATGTTTGAATGTTTGGTTTTATGATGCCTTTCCCTTTTCTGTTGGTTAAAGATTTTATCAATCCACACGTTCCATTTTTATTAAAGTCCCAGTAGGTTCCCATTCAATTCCTCGTTGCTGGGCTAAATGCTTCATCATCCTTGTACAGCAACCCCAACATATGAATATCATCCGAAACATCCTGGATGATTTTTCCCTGCTTTTGTGAGGTCACTATTAATAATACCCGCAAGTTGGATCAAGTTGGGACTTGCTGAAGAACACAAAGGTAGAAGAGGTTGCCAGCAGGTTGTAAATGATGTTTCCCCTGTGCTTCTTTTCTTAAACTTTAACCCTCCAAGAAAAATGGGGTAAATATACCCATGCTTCATTCTGGGTACTTGGAGGGTTCGTTTGTACACTCATTTGGCCCAGGCCCAAGCAGCTGCCGCGGCTGCGCAGGGCGCCGAGCGCGGCGCGAACGCGGCAGAGGGGGCAGCTGCGGGGCTGGTGCCGGGACCTGCGGGGAGGTGGTGATGGGTCGATTGGTTGATCCCGTAGCTCATGGAGGGGACGTATTCTAACCAGATAGGTATTGTTGTAGACCCCATGATAAACCATCCCCAAAATTACCCTAAATGGGTTGTAGTCGTTTTTTTTGGTTGGGTTGCCTACATTTGCCCTTTATGGGCTATTTACCCATTGCCATAGTACTGGTAGCTTAGAAGCTCCTGTAATAAAATATTATATAGGTTAGTAGCTGTTAATTAGTAATACCAACTCATCTTTTGCAATCAGGATGTATACTAACCAGCTCTTTAAGAAATGCACGGTATCTTTCATTGGTCATAGTTTGGGTGAAAACTCGTGCACGGATTGAAATCCGGTCGCGGGTCCAGATACATTTGCGCCCTTTGATTTGGGCGCACCTTTGATTTGGGCCAGAATATTTTGTCAGACCTGCCAGTGTAGGGCGCACCTACCAGTATTTATGATCATTATTTTGGTCCGATTTAGGTCCACCACCCGAGATTGGTACATGGTACATTGATGGTTGATCCAGTAGATTAAAAAAAAAAAACATCCAACAGCACTTTCTGCACCCAGTTAACAACATGGTATATCCCCAACTATATATATATATAACCTCTGACTTGAAAATGGTAGACACCACAAGCCCATCTGGATTATCAGAAACAATGTTGGATATAGTTGATATTATAAGTAGGGAATGGAGAAAGAGACTAGACTAAGTCAGTCACCAGCAGAGTCAGACCACAATGATGTAGCAGATCCAAATCTTAAGGTACTCCTGACCAAGGTTTTTCCCTTAACCAAACATAATAAATAATTTATTATTTATTGACACTGGAAAATTGGTTCAAGAGGCAACAAAAATCATTATAATGTCGCTACTTGAAAACTCGATACTATACCGCATGCCAAAAAAATACCGTGAGTGACTTGGGTCTGGACCCTCACCAATTGATCCCAATTGTAGGTTTGTCCATTGGCTGTGCCACACACACACACACTATCATCATTTTTAGAATTTGCTGCCCAAATTAATGTTAGGACCCTCTACTGTTGCCGTTTTTACGGATGTAATGTGCCGGCAGTTTTCTTTCACTTACTGCGTCCCCTCTTAGTTCCTTCTTGGAAAAATATGGTCAGGCGTTGAGAATTCGGAGTATTATCCATTGTTTGACACAGCATTGTTTGCTGGTCAGAATATGTCAGAATTTTGATATTTACATATATTTACTGCATGTATTTAATTCTAATTGTTCTAGTCCATGAAAGATTCAGTTCAATCGGGTATATTGTCTACCAAATCAATATAACATAAATATAACACACACACAGAGATATTTATATATATATATATGTGAATACATTTTTCCAATCGTGATTTTAGATGTGGTAAGCCCATGAGATCAAAGCCACCAGTTTGGCAAGGTCCGGCCCTTTGCCACGCAGGTGCCGCCGAGCATCCACGCGACCATGGAGGAGTGCCGGATGTGGCGTTAAAACTGGTGCTGCCATACCCTTTGGTAATTTAACATAGCTATTGAAAATTGCCATAGAAATAGTGGATTTAGCCCACTGAAAATTGTGATTTTCTATAGTTTTTTGTATGTTTACCAGAGGGTAAGTTGATGTGCCCTTAAGAACATGTATAGCAGGTTTTTTGCGCTTCAGCTTGAGAGATTGGCTCCACAAATCCGGTGGTTTTGATGGGCCCAGGGGCCATGGCCAGGAGCAGATTGCCTTCGTGTGGAACTTAGAGCTCAACATTCTGCAGCAACTTGGTCATCCGATTGAAATCTAAAAACATGGAAAGGTTTGGAATGGCATGATCCACCTTGTATAGCAGGAACAAAACATGTCAGTGAAATAAATTCAGATAAATGATATATATTATCATATTATCACCTTTTTTTTACCTCGGCAAGAAGGGTGAAAGATGTCCAACATTTGAGGCGATGAAGTGCAGTGTCGTGCAGGAAATGGAGGCGAAAATCGTATCTGGGGTGCATCATTGGGAAGAATTGCATGGTAGATTTGGTTGGGCCTATTGGTTTTAGATGTTTGTTTCCTGTGGAGCAAAGTGTTCGTGGTTAAGACCATTTTTTGATGGCCCAGCCACGCACAAGGTTTTCCAAACATGGAAAAGACGATCCCGAAAATCAAATGGGACTAGAGCGTGATGTGATGAATTCAGTTATTATCTGTTGGTGGTTTGGAACATGTTTTATTTTCCATAATATATGGGATGTCATCCTTCCCATTGACTTTCATATTTTTCAAGATGGTTATTGCACCACCAACCAGTTATTGAATCTGCCAACTAGTGGTGGTCCTAAAACTTACAGTACTCTTCGCCATAGTTGCTAGCGGCCCCTAGATTCCACCGATTCCACCGTCTAAACATCATTTTTTTGATGGGTCTTTGCCGGCCAAACACACTTTGATGTTTCGTTTTTTGGGGATTAAACAGCCGCGGTATGTGAAAAATCACCAACAAGCCACTGGTATGTTTAATCAGGTGCCGAAAATTGTATCCATCATGCTGCTGTCTCGTTGGGGTTAGTCAAACCACCACTTTCTTGTGAGGAGATGATGAATAACGGTGCTTCGGTGGCGGATCGCAAGAAGGCAGCGGTGGTTCCGCTGGTGCAGTGCTTAACATGGGGACAGGTGGACCGGTGACTTTGCAGGTTGATAAAGCAGCTATTTTTTTTTCGAAGCCAAGCGGAACACTTGTGGTGTTTGTTTTCTGGATGTACTTACTTGTAAACCTTCTGGTTGGTGGTTTGGAACATGAATTTTATGACTTTCCATTTATTGGGATTCCGATTTTTATCATTCCAACCACCACCCAGCCTTCGTTTAAACCTTCGTTTTCTTCGTGAAGTTTGAGTGTAACTTTCACCACATGCGGGGCGAGTGTCAGATAGAATGCCAATTCAAAAAGCAGATATGTCAAATAGAATGTCAAAGAAAATGTCAGAATATGGAAAGGCCAGATGAAATGTCACAAACGCCAGAAAATATACTGTAGCTAATAGATTGTCAGAACATATGTCAAACAGAAGGTAAGATAAACGGTCGGAATGCTGTATAATACCAGTCAGAAATAATGTCAGTTGGTAGGGGTCATTCGAAGAAAAAACAACTCTCCTGTAATTTAACGTACGTAGCTATGAAAAATCACAACTTTCAACAGGTATATAAACAATGATAAATCATCTATAAAGTGTATAAATGCACCAATTTCTATACTTATCTTAGAGAGCTGGAGGGTAAAAAAGCAATAAAATCGATTGATTTTAACACACATACATACAATAATTACAATACAATACAATACAATACCAATACCAATACCAATACCAATACCAGTACCAATACCAATACCAATACAAATACAAATATATATATATACAATATATAAATCCGACATCATTTTGTCGTTTGTTTTGGAAAGATTTAGTCCAAGCTTGTTCCATGGATCCATGGGTCACATTGGTTGAGAAATGTTGGCATCCCAAGTTGTTCAAACTTTTTTCAGTGCTGGAAATCATTTTGCGGAATTTTAACAGATAAATCATCATAAATCATCTATAAATGTGGGTTAAAATAAATCCCAACTACATAAAATCATGTTTAATCCCAATGTTTGTTCGCTAAGTCCCGGTTGCTGTTATTGTTGGGCTTTGTTTTGTGGCATTGTTCAGTCTCACCCCACATCCTTTCGGAGTGGAGACGCTACTTAGCATGTAGAATCTTCGTGGTCGATGGGTTTATGACTTCATACCCTGTGGCAATCTCATCTGCATATAGAAAATTGTCATTGTCTTTTAGATGACATCCTACTTAAAACCAGTAGTTGTATCTATCATATACAGTATCAGGGATTTCCCCACGCATCCCATGGCCATGTTTCATCACCGGAGGGTAGTCGTCACTTACGACTTGGTCTTTGGAATCGGTTTTGTTTTTTAGATTTGCCCAGCCCAATGCGCTTTGTCCTAACACTGGCAGATATGTCCAATGCTTTACTTACATTATCTAACATTCACTTACAACAAAAATGGGATTCAGATGAATTGCCGTCACCAATGCGATTTCATTTGCATCCAGCATATTACAGCATTTGTTGATGGTTAAGTGTAAAAGTGCACCGCGAAACCCATGATGTGTGTTTACTGTGCTGTGTTTTGCCACGGTGTTTCCAAACATCCCTACGGCCAGGCTCTGAAGGCGTGGCAAATCAAGTGGCACCCCGATAAGAACCCGGACCAGGTCGAGGCGTCACCCGGGCCCTGGGTTGGTGGTTTAATCCAGCCATGTTGGTTTGCCAGATGCTACAGATTAAAAAAAACTGAAGTTGGGAATTGAGGTTTGTCAACCCACCGGTCTTCAGGCACTCGTTTTTGGTTTAGCCGTCACCATTCAACCAAAGGTTAGCTGCTGGTTTGGTGTTGGGTTTCCTGGGAATTCTCCAAAGTGCAGATATTCCAGAGCACCAAACCACCGGGCCACTGGGGCCACCACTGGCTAAGCGGCTAACCCCCCATTCTTTCCTATCCGTATCAGCCGTGCGCTGAGTGGAGGAATTTTGGGTCCCTTTTCGTTCCTGAAGGCCTAGAGATAAAGATCGCATCTTTCTGTCAAAAATGGACCAGTTTGTGGATCCCTTGTCTCAAGTTTTGACTGCAAGATCAGCACAAGTTGATTCGCTGCACTGCAGGAACTAAGGCCCAAAATCACCCCGGCAACGAACGGGAAACGCATCGCAACAGTGCCAATGCCGCCTAAAGCAGCTGCACCAAAAGCCAACCAGCGCCAAACCCCGCCACCCGAAGGCGGGGGTGCGAGGGAAGAGGATGATCCCACATTGACCAGTTTCTTTTTTGGCTGGGTGTTGAAACCACCAATCAGCCATTGGTTAACTGCTTTGGATTGGTGGTTTGAAAGGAGGCCAAGCCAAACCACCAGTCAACCATTGGCCAAGTATCCATGAAAATTGGTCAAAGTCTCAAGAGAATAAATGGATGTATGAACCAATTTTTCTAATTCATCATTGGTCCATGAAACCAGTTAGACACCATTAATGGATGCATGACCCAATTTTTCTAGGTACTGTGAGGAGCCTAGGGCGTTTTGTTTAGATCTCCTGATGAAAAAAATCTTGCAGGGGGCGATGCAGCAGAAGATGCGCTCGGGGACGACTATGACATGCCTGTCATTGTGAAGGTGCGCTCGATGTAGCGATGTGAAGGTTTCTTCACATGGGGGAGCTCCTATAGCTGGATGGTTTTTTCCATGGAAAATCCCTCAATATATGAGTGATCCATAGTGATCCGTTGATTTTCCGGGATGGGATTGTGATTGGAAAAGGTCAAGACCCTTGATGAAAGCGGATCGGATTAGATGTCCTGAGAGAAGAAGAGATTGTAAACTCTGATGTGGTCATAATACGTCATATCTGACCCCATCATACCAGTTGCTAGCTACTAGCTACTTGGCCAACTCGGTTTCCCCAAGAATTAACACCTCCATATGGGACCCAAAATTAACAGATCCGGTACTGGGAGAGTTTCTTGATCTGGGTGTTGATCATTTAGGGACGGGATTCGGCATTCCCCCCGGTTAAAGGGTCTCAAATGGCAAACCCTTCTTTGGTGAGTTAGTTAGCTGGCTAAACAGCTAAACTTGACCAGACGGCGATGGAGGAAGAAGAAAGAGAGAGAGAGAGAGAGATAAATAAGCATGAATGTCAAGCCTGGATTTCTAAGCGCTGGTTGACTTATAATGATTTATATGTAAACCCATCCCCCGTTCAAATTAAGGCCTCCGTATGGTCCCAACATGCCCCAACAACATATGTGGTTCATCCACTACTAAACTCATACCAAACCATGATTTCTCGGGGGATTAGTGGTTATCCTAATTGGCTTATACCATCTTATACCTATGGTTCTCAACCACAATTCACCAGGTACTACCTAGGATGACTTAAAAAATAAAAATAATAATGGCAGCCGGGTTTTTCACGGGCTCAGGTGCGGCCAGACGATCAGCTGAATATCTCCCCAGAGGCCAGGAGTCATCACAGAAAAATGGGCTATTCTTGTGGGAAACCCAAGCAAGAAGTCATCTCCAACATCACCACAAATGGGTTGTAAGTAATTAACATAATTAACCATATCATCCCCAAATGGTAGGTTTATTGGGTGTACCACACTAAACGAAGCAGGTTGCCATGTTGCAACCAGGACCTGCTTCGCGGTGAATGTAAGCCGCATGACGATATCGAGAATGATAACTCCTGAATTTGGTAAACGTAAGGGTATCGTGAACTCTTAGTTTTCCCAGTTTGAATCGTATTTACCTTATGGAACATTCTCCCCATTTCTGCTGATGTCCCCATTAGAACTTATACTGGTTGGTGGTTTGGAACATGAATTTTATGACTTTCCATATATATATATGTGGATATGGGAATGTCATCATCCCAACTGACGAAGTCCATCGTTTTTCAGAGGCGTAGGTATACCACCAGATTAGCATTTGATATCCCCATAAGTTGGAATATACCATGGTTGATCCCCATAAGTTGGGATATCACTGGCTGATAGTGGAATTCAAAAACTTATAGCTATTGAAAACTAGCATAGCTATTGAACATGGCCATTTAGAGTGGATTTACCCATTAAAAAATGTTATTTTCCATAGTGGAATTCACTAGCTTCTGCTGAAGCTCTCCGGAACTCTGTCCGGTGCCCGGCGGCAGGACCTTGAGAAGGAGGTCCCACCTCGAGTGCTCTACCCGTTGAATCCGCGGGCAGCCCATAATACCACGTGCCATGGCGCCTGAAGCGAAGCGGAGCCTGGTTGATGGGGGGTAACTAACCATATGTTTTTTAATGGGCACCCATAATATGGTTAAATGATGTTAAATGAATTAGACATGTGTTTGACCAACGTGAGGATATTTTTTTCGTACTGATAGTTGGGAAATGATGGTAGTTATACAGGGTCATAGTGTCCTTTATATATTGGGGAGTGTCACAATCCATGAGCTGGGAAATCCGTTGAGAACATCCGTAGCCGTAAAAATGTCTTGCGGTTGTTTCCGTCACGTGTATCAATGGGAATGGCCAAGTATTGTCCTTCGGTTGATTGCTCGTTTGTTAATCTGTTCATGGCTCATTGGTTTGCAGTGAGCATGTGTGTTTTGCATGTTCCTAGTTGTTTTGTTTGTCCATGTGTTGAGCCCCTATTTCCTGTCAGGGCTTCCTGTGACGCCACGGCATGTAGGCAATACTCCTTCAAGGAGAAATGCTTCAAAGTGGATGAACAGGCACAGTCTGGAGCCGCAGATCCATGGAGTTCAGAGTCAGACAATTCTTGTCATCGTATTGTTTGAGAATGACTATGTCATGATTATTTATTGGAACCAGTTATTGATTATTATGATGGTTGGATTATGTATTTGTTGATTTGATTCTTATGTTATTGACATTTATTATTTCATTGGTATTTTTGTTGATATCTATTGATATGTATTGATTGTTATGGAGATTAGTTTGTGTTTGTGTTCTTATCATGTGTACTTTCCCAAGGGGAACTCCACCAGGCCTGGGAATCCAGCCAGGACGTTAATCCAGTTTACCCTGAAGAAGTGGTGGTTTTCCATAGTTATGTCAGTTTACCAGAGGGTAACCGGTTGAATCACAGTGGTTCAGTGTTCCCCCCAAAAGTTGCTTGTTTTATTAACACGCGTTCTGAACAAAAAAAGGTTGCAATATATGTGTTTCTTTCCAACCTTAAAAAAAAACATATCTCCAAATCACAATGTTTGTCTATTTTACACAGGGGATCAACCGCCAACAATCACCAAGTTATTTGATTTTAACCATCCATCAGGGAAGGTCACCTGGCGACGGCTAGTGGAATCCCATTGGAATCACAGGTGGATCAAGTGGTGATGCACTTCGCGATGGACGGCTTGATCCTTCTGAAGGAAAGTCCAGAAGCCATGGATCAGATCGAGGTGAGACTTTCTGGGCGCTGGGTTAATGTGGGTTATGGTGGACTGTTTTTTTTTTTTTATGTTGGTTTAATGTTGAGTCTAATGTTCATGAATGTCGATTAATGTTGATGTTGACGTTGGTTACAGTAGGGTCGGTGAATGTAGATGTTGATGTTAGTTATTATGTATGTTGATGTCAATGTTAATGTTAATGTCGATGTTGCTGTTGCTTAATGTTGATGTTAATTTGAGTGTGTTGATATTGATGTTGATCTTGGATGCTTGGTGGCTTGGTGTTTTCCATCCGCCTTTCAGTCGATGGAATCGGTTGCTGAGTTGGGCCCAGCAGTTCCTTCAAGCCGTTTTTGCGCCAAGAGGTCCTAGAAAAGAAGGAAGCTGAACAGAACGAGAAGCCTGGATGTTCGATGTTTTTTGGGCTGGTTTTTTTTTGTTCACTTTCCCCGGTCAATCAAACATTCGGGGAGTGTAGTGGGAAGATACTCTCCGCTAATCTAGCATGGCTTTGGAAAAACGATTAAACACGCAAGTTAGTTCGATTTGCCCATTAAAACCTCCATTGAGTTCAGGGTTCTCTAAGCCAACCATGTTTGACTACCCCCAATCCTACTCATTTGTGACAATGATCCTGAGTAATTGAAACCGTTTATTTGCAGATGATTTACTACCTATTGAAGATAGCCATTTTCCATGGCTATGTTCAGCTACCAGAGTGTAGATTCTGATTTATATGATTTTATATATCCAGATAGTTACATGCCAGCTATATCGGTATATCCACGTATATCCACAAATGTCCTCATAGCACCATGTTTCAATGGGATTTTCAGGATACTAAATTGGAGGTACCTACCATATATAAAGCCTATATTTCAGGCCTATGTAAGGGACTATCCCAACAAAGTATGGCCTTGTATGGTACAGTACCTCCATTTTAGGATCCTGAAATTCCCATTGAATTTTGTTCGACCCTTTGTTCGGCCCCAGGAAAGAGGAGGCGGAAGCGATCGATGAGGACTTTGATCCGCCCGAGAACGAGAAGGCGCCGGTTACGGGAACGTTGGGTATTGCTATGGGGACTTTTAACCATCAAACATATGGAGACATATTATGAAATGGTATGATGGTTAAACACATACTATTTTTGTTGGTTAAAACCTATATCATACTATATCAATGGAATCAAACACACGATAGTATGATATAGCAGGAACAGTTGGATCAATGGGAATCCATGGAGCGTTTTGGTTGGTGAAGACCTGTCCCGGAAACTGCTGGTTTTTCCTGCAGGTTTTCCCTACCAAGACTGGGGTGACGGAGGTGTCCTCTGAAATGTTGGTGATATGTTTGGGTCTGTCTATGGGGTATACCCCAGGTATAGCCATAAAATGACCATTTTCTGGCGAACATGATCAGAACTGTTGCACGCATTGTCCGATGAAAAATGGTGCCTGATGTTCACTGGCAAGCAGCCAGGTTGTTGTTGTTGTTGTGGTTCTTGTAGTTCTGGTAGTTTTTTTGTAGTTGTTGTAGAAGCAGTACTAGTGGTAGTAGTAGTCGCTGTTCTAGCTGTAATTGCAGTTGTGGTTGTGGTTGTGGTTGTTGTTGTTGTTGTTTCCCTTGGGAGAATGTCAGTTTCAATACAGTCTAAACCCAGTGCTTGACACCACAGGAGATTCCCGTGAAGAATCCCTTGCGTTTCTTGGACGGCAGAGTATCCAGGCGATCCTCCTAGCCATGTCATAGGGGAATGATGGGCAACCATTGGGTTTAGGGGTACACTAGTTTCAGACAGACCTAGATTCTTATGCACATGCATATACGCATATAATAAATAATAATGATAATGTGCATATATGCATATATACAGTAATACATATGTGTATATGATACTGTATATGTATGTATATATGTGCGACCGGGTAAGGGCAAGAGCTTTGTTTTTTTTCCCGGGAAATACAGACGGCCGTGGATGGCATAGAATATCTCAAACTTGGCTCAGATTGATCAATCAACAATTATCTCATTGAGCTTTGCTTATCAGAAGGTGACAGGAGAAGGTGAACAAAGTTTGAATACTGTGACTCTCAATGTGCCCACAGCAATAGGATCAATCATTGCTGTGTGAATTACCAAGTTTTACCACTATATATATAATAATATGCGCAGCATCTTAGTATACCCTCAAGTACTATCGGTCTGGAATGGCTGGACCTGGGGACCAGCCGGCAAAGCGTCTAGCATGGTAGAGCGAGGCACTTTAGACCCCTGCACCTGTCTCATTTCAGACCCCTTGACTTTCTATGCATATCATTGTACTTATGGATATCATATATTTGATTATATTTGATTATATGTGTATGTAGTTGCAGGGTATGTAGATATTATTTGTATATTTGTGAGTTGCAGTGACAGTGACTTTTTAGCGTTCATCTGGCAAAAATGTCAATCACAAGGTTTCAGAGACCCTGTTGGGCCATTAAGAATTGGGAAGGTATAGTCGGATATAGTCGGTATAGTGGTACCAAAATGGAAGCGCAAAGTGCTCCCAAAAATATGATACTAACATAAAATCGAAAAGGCCCTCCGCTTACAAAAAGTTTCGGAGACCCTAATTTTCTCCTAGAATTCTATGATACACTCACCGCAAGTTGAAAAGATATCAGGGGGATGGTCTGAAATAATAGGGCCCTTCAATTTCAAGAAAAAATCACCACCTAGGCCAAAATAACCACATTAGACCCCTGTAGCTGGGGACCCCCCTCTGGAACACTTCAACTTTGTTACTTACTCAGCCAATGCACAGTGCTCCCAAAATGGAAGCGCATGGTGGTACCAAAACGAAAGCCCATAGTTGAAGATAAAAAACCCTTGTCAAAAGTCAAAAGTACTCTCTAGGGAACAAACGTATCCACTTTTTTTGTGGAAAATATTTTTTTTTGGATACGTTAGCTGCTGTGAACATAGGCTATGATAAATGCCCTATACTTGAGACATGTTAGTTGAAAAT
>Ga0126342_10005723_pt1 | contig 21822 bp, 17 predicted proteins | sample Cyp1metagenome_FD_92528 | JGI IMG/M metagenome (GOLD analysis project Ga0126342, IMG submission 92528) | Coral microbial communities from Lord Howe Island, Old Settlement Bay, Australia - Cyphastrea 1 metagenome | ecosystem: Host-associated > Invertebrates > Cnidaria > Coral ... | reverse complement strand
TTTTTCGCCTTTGAAATCACATCAACCAAAATCCTATTGGCACGACCACATCAAACATCATCCATGACACCCCGTTGATCACAAAAACACCACGGCCAGATAAAGGCCGTGTTCCTAGTTAGTTAGTTAGTTTGGAGAGTAGATTGGAACTGGTAGTATAATAATAATGATGATGATAATACTAATAATAATAATAACACATGACAGTTATAGGATATAACTTCCCCAGGATATGCTATGGCTTGGTGTCAAACCAAGGATCTACATTCTCCCCAATTTATGATGGGGATGGCTTGATGTACCTTGAGGTTTTCCAAATTGGTGATGATTCACATGATATGTACTTTTGATACCTGGGAATCATGGCGAAAAAAGTCATGTCGATGGTTCAGAAGCTCATTTTCCCTACGATTTAAGGCTTAACTAGGGTGTCTACCCCATTTTCGTACATACTCAAATTGGAACTACTGCAGTTGGTGCGTTAAATCCTATAATATTCTCATTGCATATCAATTTTTCATGAATTTCATCATCAATAATTTGAGCTATGCTCAGCGCACTGGATGAGAGCCTTGGTTTGCCATGCTTTCCATGGCCGTGCTTAATTAGTGTCCATCCTGTCTTCCGGTTGGTAATTTCATGACATCCACTGGCTAAGAACCTTATGTTTCCTATGAAAATAGCTGCAGGAGTATACCCCCAGTTTCAGACACCCATAGAATTCCCACTTGTAAGTGGATTACAGGGCGCAGTTCTTGACCATATTTATGTAACAGCTCCAAAGTTTGATGGCTACTATTCCGAGAATGATTGGAGTGAAATGTAGCAAGCTCCGGTAAACAAATCTGCCACCTAGGAGACCTAGGAAAAGACATTGATGAAAACGAGCCAAGAAGAAGCCATTTCTAGCCCTGATGTTCATGGTTTGTAGGTTATGGTCTGCACCAAACATGAATATCCTTCAGCACCCAACCAAATTGATGCCCTTATAGCGCATGGAATGCGGTGAATATCATCGCTGGGATGGGATTTAGAACATGCTGGATGAAAAATGATACCAGGGGGGCCGAAACATGGTGCAACCGTTGATTTAGAACATGTTAGAACTAGGCCGAAACGCGGATCAGTTTACTGAGTTGACTGGTGAAACCGCAATGTCTCTCATCGTGACTAGAACATCGGCCCATAAATCCAGCAGCCGCACCTGCACAAGCTGCACAAGCTGCACAAGCTCCCACCACTGCCACAGGACATACAGAGCGGCCCATCAGGACTGCCGCCTGGCAGCAGTAGGGATGTGGCATGATGTGGCTATGAGTCAAAACCAAACGGTATCCTGGGTACCCTAAAATAGCTGGCTTATGGATGTCAATTCCCCTATGGTAATGATAAGTTTTGATACATCCCAAACGCAACAAGGAATTCCATGGACCTGGAAAATAGTTGTTCATGTCGGTTTGTCTGAAAATATGGTACCTATAAAAACAGAAGAGCCCATGCATACCTGCTCTCTAAAAATCAAAACATGCTCTATCGTTTTACCTATTGAAATAGCCATTTTGGGATACGCACCATTTTCAGACACACCCAAATATCACCCATGTTCTCCTCAGTAAATCACCATGTTTGAATCATTTCTCTTCGTTTCCATAACAATCCCATCCATCAAATATGAAACACCCCTAGAAAGCATGGTTTTACCAGGGGATTTACCCGTAGTGGGGACCATGGAACAGGAGGTGTTCAAAAAATTGGGGGGGTGGGATTCTCCATGAGTATCCATCATTATTCTCCATATCCCACGTTGATTTAGAATAGTTGATTATTATATAAACCATTAATATTCCATGAATGATATGTTCAAAATCATGATTTCCATTTTAAAAAATGGCACATATTTGACCCATTTCGCCACGGAAAATGCGACATCAAAACCCCGCACCAAGGCCTGTCCGGTACATGCTGCGTGGGGATGCTGCACAGGCGCAGGCGGCGACCTCCCATGTAAGTCGTAAGTTGATGGTTCATACCAGCCATAAGCATGGTAAATTTGGGGATTGTGGATCCTATTGCTGTACGAACACTACAGGAACACGACTGTAGATGAATTTAGACTAAGATGAAAAATTAGATTTCAATCTTAATAAAGATAGAGATGGCTTAGATGAAGATTAAGATAGTGTGCACTCGTGCAAAAAGCAGAAGGGATCCATCTACAAAGATGTGCCTGAAGTTTCGGAAGATAGTAGCCTTATAGAAGGGATCAACCGTACTTGAGTCATATAAATGGTGATGGACTCATCAAATCAATAGGGAACCAATGTTCTATCTTTGGGACCCGTCTAATATAAATCTACCAGAAGTGATGCTTCAAAATTCAGGAAACAAAGAAATACTCTTTGAGGACCAAACCGGACGAACAAATTCAACTTTGGGTTTGCCATATAAATCAAAGCTGAGTGGTTGAATTAATCTGAATTATCTAAGTCATTCTTAATACATACTGACAATAAAAAAGCATAGCAAGACCATAGAACTCACCCCATTTCTTGGATATTTACCTATCATTTCCCCATCATCAAAAACCCATGGCGCCGAGGCACAGATGTTTTTCCGTGAGGCGTGCCATGATGGCATCCAGCCTAGGAGGCGCGCTGCGTAGCGCTACGTAGGATGATTAGTATCAAACCCTACCCGGATTTTTTTCACTGTACTAGTGGATGTTTATTTCCCCAGTCATATGGTAATAATGGGTTTTGATCATTTTGACCCATCCCCCTTTAGTTATGAATGGTCAGTTCTGAATGAAAGGTCCAAGGTCGCTTACTATACTTGGATGAACAAATCTTGGATCAGATTTCAGTAGAGCAATCCCCGAAAGTCAGATGGGGTCTGACATATTTGGATGAAGCTACTTGGATGGCTCTGACGTGGGATATACCCCAACTAAGCAGTGGTATATTTATAGATAATATTTACCCTCTGGTTATTTAACATAGCCATGGAAAATCACCATTTTTAATAGGTAAACCCAGGTAAACCATCTATTTCTATGGGCCATTTTCCATGATTATGTTAAATAACCAGATGGTAAAGAACAAAAAAAAAGTACCAATGTTCACATCCGCACGGCATGTTCTTTTGAAAACAATTATAGTGAATTACTGATCTTTCTTTTAAACGGAGGGGTTTACGATTACAAATGATGATCAGGTGAAATGTCCCAGTGGCTATTTGTGGATACGGGGTGCATCCCGGGATTTTGCGAATGTGGCTTTGCTGACGACTGTTAAGCATTAAGAAAATACTCCAGGAAAAGAGCCAACGGCTTATGAGTTATAAGATGTTATAACATTGATGACTTAGTCATAACAAAATCGATTATTATGGATTATAACAAGCTTCTTGCGAGAAAATCATGAAACAGACTATATTGGGTTATAACCAAGAAATGATTGATCAAATGATTTATCAGACAACAAACATTGATGTTTCTAATGACAACTCATATGATAGTTCATTTTCCTTATTTTCACCAGGCCCCATCGTTCATCGGTTGGTGGTTAAAAAAAAAAAACACGGTGCTCCGACAAAAACCTCAGCTTCCGTGCTCCGACAAATTTCGCCGCAGACGCTGCAGAGGCATCTGGCGTTTCGGCCAGGACTAAGCAGGTTTCGACCGGGTGGTTTTTATGGGAAAATCATGGGAAGGATATGGGAAATCCTCAAACTAATGAAGCTTTAGTTCGGGAAAATCATCTACTGGGATCTTCCATTGCCACATTTGATTGCCGGAGTTGTTTCGCAAAAATGATATCCAATGACCGTTTTGGGGCCTTCAAATCGGCTTTTGGGCTACTATTAAGTCAAGTGCATCACTAGAAGTGAGGCCCTTTTATGATACCCTCTGGTAAACTAACGTAACTATGGAAAATCATAATTTTTAACGGGTAAATCCACTATTTCAATGGCCATTTTCAATAGTTTTTTGTATGTTTACCAGAGGGTACATATCTTGGAATCCAAAAATAATCGAAGTGCACAAAAAAAACCTGCCGACCGGCACCGCTACTGGCCCAATGTTGGAGTGCTGGGAGGTGATCTGCAGGGTACGGAAAGTGTCTTCAATCTGCGTGCCAAACATGGGAAGGAAGTCATTCCCTGGACAAAAGGCGAGAAGCTCAAGACTCAAAACCCTAACCATTAGCGAAAACTAATCACAAACCTCCTTTCACCCTAAGATGTCGAAATGAACCTGTAAAAGTGGTGCCAAACATAGGGTACAGTCCAATTGAATGGTTTATGATCATTTCCCCGTTGAAGTAGCCATTTGGAGGTATACCTCATTTTCAAGGGAAAAACAAATATCATAGTGTCAACTATATCAGCCATATACCCCCCATTATATCCCCATGTTTGATGCATAAACCTTATAAAGCCTATTATTTTCCCGTTAAAAACATTTAAAAACAAAACAAAATAGTAGGTTTTTCATATCAAATAGCGAAAAAAAATGTTAAAAATCCCAAGAATATAGAGGTTTTAATGGCTTTCCCGTTAATGCTTAAAACGACTATAAATCCCATAAAAGATGCCATGAAGACGCCATAATTTCCATCGACCTCCTTCGGAAGAGGCGGTGGTTTGCCAAACCTCGGGCCCCACGGGGATTGGGAACCAACAAACAATGAGATATATACAGTACATCTCCATATTATACATATATATATATAACCAATTAGTACCTATGGGATATGATAAGATGTGTGTGTATAATATATATATATATATGTAGTACATAACCATATATGATATATATAACCAACTGTGTGATATTCGGGTATCTCTGGAAATGGGGACTGCCTGCAAAATTCTTATCGCACCGGGCAAAATGAGGTTCCAAACAACATGAAATTTGCAGGTGTGCAATTTTTATTGCCATCAGTTACCAGAGGGTTCCTCGGTAGCCTGCCAAACCATATTTGGTTGTACACTTGTCGTTGCGTTGCGGGATTAATCGCATGATCATTCAGAATCATTCATTGCAATGTTCAATAGTTGGGGTTTACCCTCTGGTAAACATACAAAAAGCTGTTGAAAATGGCCCAGTCGAAATAGTGGATTTACCCATTTTCATACCATGGTGTTGATTTTCCAGTTCGTCACGTAAACGTTTAACAGTATGTTCAATAGTTGGGGTTTAATGCCCATGATCATATATATATATAGACACATCTTATCATATCCCATAGATGCCCATATTTTGGTTGAATCTACACCCCCTGATGTCATCCTGCCAAAGCTTTGGGTGGCTGGATCGACATCTTGTTTTGACCAATTTGGATGTTGGTTTGGCAAAACCCTCTGGTTATGACTAACAGTTCGCCATGGTATAGATGACCCATAGAAATAGATGGTTTACCGAACTTAATAGCCTGGTGGATCTTTCCATGGCTATGTTAAATAACCAGATGCTAAGTACACCATTTTTCCAAAGTAGTCAACGTCTCAGAGTTTTTGATTGTTCTGAACAAGTGTGTGAGTGGAATATATTCAATTTCTAAACGGGTATAGTCCCACTATCTAATTATCACCTTCACATTTTTACTGTTTTTTTTTACATGGATGTTTTGCTTTACTGTCATCGTTTTGTTGTTTTACTCCCATGTTTTAGTTACTAAACTCACAATCCTTACTGTAGTAAATAAAACAAAAGAAGGAAAAAAAGAAAAGAAAAGGTTTCTAACAATAGAAGCCACTCTTTACTCAACACACAAGGTTTCTATGGTATCCAACCCGATCCAATCCCCGAGGCACTCTCCAACGATGGGCTCTCCGGGCTCTCCGTCGTCCTGCATGGAACCGGGATCCCCATGGTCTCCGGTGAAGAGTTTCCAAACCAATGCAAGTACTGTAGAGTGTATGTTTGTGTGAATATGACTGAATATATGTCTGCACATGTGGGAGCGTATGCATGTAATGTCATGTCACGCGTGTCATGTAATGTCATGTAATGTCATGTAATGTCATGTAATGTCATGTAATGTCATGTAATGTCATGTAATGTCATGTAATGTAATGTCATGTCATGTAATGTCATGTAATGTAATGTCATGTAATGCAATGTAATGTATGTATGTATATATTCATCTATACGTGTATATATATATATAAGTGTGAGTATGTAAATGTAGGTATCTGTAGGCATCTGTATTTATCATAATTTATTAGATGCATCTATATATCGAATCTAATCCAACCAAACCCAATCTAATCCAATGTAGTAAATAGATTTTTTGTTTGATATTGATAAAATGAAGATTTGGTAATTTAATGGAATAAAAAAGGGATAGAGCCTACAAATACCAACCAAACGTGCGGATAGTTCTTCAATCATTCCTCAAGGTCAAGAAATTAAAAATATGTTTTCAGAGCGGTGCTTTATCAAAGACGTTTTTCACCAGACATCGCAGGTGCCAGTGCTTTTGAAAGGTCCAAACTCCCGTGGAACTGTTTTTCGTTCACAAATCATGTGCCTTCTCCGGAAGCGCCCGAACCGCGTGCCTCGGTCATGTTGGACATTGATGATGCAAGACCCAGGATTCCACCAAGGTCTTGGTCTTTAGGATGAAAAAAACATGGGAAATGCACGAAGAATTGGGATCGTTTTTCAGCAACAGACCTATATAAAATAGACCTAAAATGAATGCTCAGATATCGCGGGTATGTGTTGAATGCCAAGGTCTTGCGGCACCTTGAAGCAAATTCTCACTGGTATTGATCACCTGACTTCTTGTTTCAAAACATCAAAGATGTTTTTTATGTAAAACAATGCCATCTGGACCATCCCCCAGAAAAATCACCATAAATATATAGGTGGTATACACATGTATACACTTACCATTCCCGGTCATGGGTGGTAAAAATAGCATTGTTTTACCCACATGAAAATTGGTTATCAACCTACAAAAGTGGCGCTTAACGACATCTTCTGAGGATATCAAGTGGGAGGATATCAAGCGGGAGGAGATGGTAAGCAACTGGTAACCAGGTCGGCTTCTGCGGAGGCAAGTTTTGTTCTGTTTGTTTCGACCAAAATGAGGGCCACCCCGACGTGAACAAAGCGGAGTGTTTGGGAAATCTTACTGTTTTGGAGTTGTTGTGTGAAGTTTTTTATGTTTGTGATCTTAATACTGAAATAGAGTGCAGCGGTAAAGTAAACAGAAATTATGATGTACAAGACCAGAGCAGGGGATAAAGCCCATGGTGGGATTGTTTCACCTTGGAAAATGTATGGTGAGACCACTAAAGTGTACGCAAGCTATAGGCTCGAAACCGTTAAACTAAGGTGTTGACGGTCTGAACCCACGAACTATATACGATTCCAATGCTGACTATGGATAAGAATGCCTATTCGTATACATCCGAAGAAATATAATAAATGACGAGGATCGATAGCATCTTGAGGTGTGAACATCTAGCAACATGTGGGTTGCACATACTCAGAACCAAAGAAAAATCCCATCCCATACTCAGGTGACAAGCGCCCTGAAATGGGATCGAGAAACACGAAGAAATCCCGTACGCGCATGAGGGTTGAATTACGGGTGTTTTGATTGGTTGGCGGAGCTTCATGGAAAACATTGCCCTCTAATAAAAAACCTAGCTATGGAAGCCTCGGCCCAGAAAAACGGATGATTTGCCGACAACAAAAAACTGCTGATTTTCCATTGCTATGTGCGTCACCAAAAGGTATCTCCTCAAATCCAGCATCATCCATCTCATACCCTCCTTTTGGACAAGGTCGGATGATAGATCTGGCTGGGCTAGCTTCTCCCATATCGCATGGGAAACAACTCGCAACCCTGCAGGTTGCAAACCATGGTGCGGTTCCACCCTTTCAAGCAAGTTGTGGGATAACAAACTTGGGGTGCATCCCAGCGCAAGTGGTTACCACATTCATCCATTCTGGTAGTAAAAAGGTGGCAATGGTGGCTAAATCCTCCAAAAAAATTGAGGTTTTTTCGCTCGCTGGGAAAATCAACTACCCTCTGGTTATGGCTGACATAGCCATGGAAAATGGCCCATAGAAATAGATGATGTTCCCAGCTACAAAGCTCCATTTATGTTGGGGATTTTCCATGGCTATGTAACAAATAACGAGATGGTATTTCGAAATGTGCTATGTTTGATTACCAGAGTGTAGATGGATTATCATCCCACAATACCCATCCCAGGAAATACTCATGGATAGTCGGATAGTCGGCATCCCGGCATGACATGGGTGATTAAAATAATCCCCGATAGTAAACTAGGCAACGGCTTCACAATCCCTAACTCATCACCAAACAGCCATCATGTATCAGTTGTATCACTATTTTTCACAGTCAAAAAAAACAAACTATTTTGTGGTTAAATCCCCTATTCATCACCAACCAACAATCACATTTAAGCTATTAAAAATACCCCCTGTCCCATCTCATGAAATATTGGTTGGATAATAGGTCTCACTATGGTTTATCATAATCTGCGAAGCGAAATGCAACAAGTGCAAAGCCACTGAAGGCACGCACAGCTTGAATGTTTTCTCGGCTACGGTCACGAGTGAAGTGACACAACGAGGACCTGTCGGATTGATGCAGGCCTCCTTGAGATCTGGTGCCTTTGTCACCTGATCTCACACGCTCAGCGCCAGACGGTGCTTTCCGTCCGGAAAAGCTAAGCCCATCAAACTTACCAATTCTTCGATTCGTCCGGCTTCGAGGTGTTTTGTTCCAAGGTCAGCTGTGTTGATCTTTGTTCCAACCTTCTCCAGTGAAATCTCTTGGTCATGGACCTTCTGCTGCAGCCACAAGTAGCACCGGGCAATGTGCTTTGCCCTGCCGTGTCCACGGCGATTCATCATCGCCTTCGCTGCCGTGGCATCGAAAACTAATGCCCCTTCCAGACTGCAGCCCAAATCCATCATAGTTGCCAAGCCACCCAACAACGTTGACCCAGCTTTGATTCCAGCGTAAAATTCACTTTCACCACTTGACAAAGAAATCACATGTTGTGTGGAGCTGTAAAACTTCAGAAGATGTTGCCCATGGTACAAAGCTCCACATGATGTTGATTTCCTCGATTCCTGACATCCAGCATCGTCAGAATCGCTGTGGATCCGGAGGTGTGTTTGCTCCTCCTGATCTTCGTAAATCCATGTCAACCTTGGCTTCCCAGCCAAGTACCTGCACATCCGTTTCAAGCCATTCCAACTGCTGCGCGTAGGACTCTGCATTCTGCGCGCCAACTCCTTTGCGGCGTAGTTGATGTCTGGCCTGTCCAATGCCAAGTAGTTGCATCTCATTGTTAAACTCCGATACCTTTTGCAGTCATCACCAGAAAGCGGTGTCTCATCGGAATCTTTCACTGATACCCCAGGGGTTCCAACGGGTTTTGCCCCCTTGAGGTTCAACTCATTCAAAACAATCTCCACATGTCGAGGATCTGCTTCGATTGTTGTGGCACGTTCTCCAAAATGAATCAACCGATTCAACAACGCAACATCCTGCACATCTGTTGCATCCGGCCCCAAAAGACCTCCAAATTTCAGTTCATATCTTGTTTCCAGTTGATCTCGAAGCCACAACAAATCATCCTCAAAGCCCAAAACTGTAATGTCATCGCCATGAATGGAGACCTTCAAATCCCTTGTTTGATTGACGAACAAGACAGGGCTTCCCAAACCAGGAGTAAAACCATTGCATGTAAAGAAATCTGTAATCTCCAATTCCCAGCAAGCTGCAGCATCACGGCACCCATACATTGCACGCTCCAATCGCCCACAAGATCCCTCAGGGAGTCCAGCCTCCTCTGGGAGGGAAACATAAACTGCTCGGAAAATCTTTGCCGTCCAGTGAGCTCGTCGCACATCGATGAACATCACCTTGCGACGTCTGCCACGTGAATCCACTGCCTTGCCAGTTCTCTGCAAACTCAAAAGCATTCTCACCGATTCCAAAGGTGGAGTCGCGGCAAAAATTGCCTCAATGCTGGAGTGTCTCACCTCCTGCACCACCAGTCTGCTGCGGTACGAAGGATGCAGCTCGTCACCTTTGTTGATGTCGATCCACCTCGTTCCAATGGGAGCTTTGCCAGTGACCTCCCAACACTCAGCGACCGGAACTTCAACCCAAACTCCATATGCGGGCGAAGTCAATCTCCTCCAGTCTGGCCTGTCTCACCCGGCCAGCCTCTAGTGCCTTGCCCGACACCTCATCTGTAAAACTCTCCCAATCTTCATCATTGCCAAGTTCCAAATTGAGATCCACCTCCTGATTTGTTGGACCAAAACTCAAACTGTCCACCGGGATATCCTTTTTCAGCTGCCGTCTCAAACCTCGAAGCACTGCACGAATCAAACCATCTGGGTAAACTTCACATTGCTTTGCCTTGCCACCCATCAGAGGTATGTGTCGATGCCATGACTTTCCAGGGACTCGATGATAAAACAACGTTTCGACACGAATGCTCCCTTCAGGGATTGCAAACTTGACCAAATCCTTGGTGGCATTTGAAGCATCTTGCAAATCTTGAAGTACCCGACCATTGGTGACATCCAATGTCACTCTCCTCACAACGTTCTTCCACTTCGGCCCTTTGCGCCCAGGAAGTTGTCCCTTCTTAGGCTCATAGCAGGTCTCTCTCCAAACCTCGATGGCACCTGCCTCATTGGTGCATTTCTTTTCCAACTCCTCCGCAATGCAAGGGCTGTTTGTGAGGAACCCAGTGCGCTTCTTGGCATAGCCCCAAAGACCATCTGAATCTTGGAGCTGCATGCCCATTTCGCACATGTCACCATGAACCTTTCTGACTGAAGGTTCGTCCTCCAACTTCTGCATTTTCTCATTCTTCCATGACTTTGCCAGCGCTGGGTGCTCATGGACGAAGTACTTGTTGGCCTTCATCCTCTTCTCATACTGTTGGCAACAAAACTCAAGGTGTTTCGTTCCCTCCTGCAGCTTTGCCTCGAAGACCTCTGGGTCCATCTTGTCCTTGTTGAGCTCTTGAAGTGCTGAAAATGGCCCGCAAGGTGGGCAACCCAAAACCAAATCTGGATCAAGCATTTCCACCAAACGATCTGCCCGATCACAGCACTCCTGCTTGTTGAAGTCCCAAGGTTCTCCAAACTCATCTGTTGTCCTCAAGTCCAAAGCCACTCCATTCGCCATAGTTCGACCACCAACTGCCGAAGTCAACCTTGGCGGTGAGAAAAGTTCCACCACCGTAGGCCTGCTGAAGTCGTAGGCCTCCTTGACACCAATGGCACCCATTTGCAGCAAAGTCCTCCTGTCGTTGATCTCCTCGTCCAACATCAATTGCGCTGTCTCCGCAACGCTTGCTTCTCTGACTGCCGTCTTAAAGTTCTTTTCAGCAGCCACCATGTGCAATGCTCCAATGTCCATTGCACCTTGAGCTTCTTGTTGAGCTCTTCCTTCAACTTCCATTGGATCCTCACCAGCCACATCAGCCATGCCGCCCCCCTCCTCCGGGGGCGACGGTGCCGGAAGACTGGAAGCCGCCGCCGGTTCTACCGGCAGGCCCAGGATCCGATCCATGTCCTCAAGAGCTTGCTCTTGCATGGCAACCTTCTTGGGATCTTTGCCGCCTTCTCCAAGCGACCTTTTCTTCTCATCTCTGTCATGGGCTGCGACGATGAACTCCTCAGCTCGTCGCTCCATCTTTTCAACCTTCTTTCTGCCGGCTTCTGTTTTCCTCATCTCGCCCATGATCCTTTCTTTACATGCCTTGGTGTGTGCTCGATGGGACAATCCATGCCGTGCTCGGTCACAACCATCACATCCTTCAGTGAAGCCAAACTGCTTCAGCTCCACATCTTTCCTCACATAGATTCCTCGAGGCACATAGCCCCTCTTTTTCTTCTCGACTGGCTTCTCCTCCTCTGGCGCCTCTGGTTCAGCCAACTCAATGGCTATCTCTGGTCTCTCATCCTCCAAGGCCTTTGAAGACGTCGGTCGAAGCTGCCAAGGAAGTCCGACCATCTTGTCCAACAATGCCTTGTCCCATTTCTCATCATCTGCCAGTCGTTTGATCGTCCAAGTCCTGACGACTCCCTCTTCAGTGCCAATCCATCTCATAGCTGTGCCCTCCTGGATGCCGAGGTAGATGCCCTTTTCAAAGCGCGGCTCAATCTTCCGCACATCGCGCTCTCCCTTCAAAGGTTGGTAGAGCACAGTCTCGGCGAACTCCGGAAGTTGGATTCGCCATCTCTTGCCTGTAGAACGTTCATAGGCCGTTCTCCCATCAGCTCCTTTCAAGAACCTGCTGATCAAGCACCCGCAGTAGTTGACCAGCCAGGAGAGCACTGGATGTTTTGGATGAACTCCTCCGCCATAGTGCTCTTCCAAGCTGCTCTTCAAAGTCCGTGCTTGGCCTTGAAGTCTGCCAACTGCATTCTCGATGGGGCCGTTGGTAGCTGATTCTCCTTTCACGGCATCCTCTGATCCAACATCCACCAAAACCTCTTGCACAGCCTGCCTCAAAGCCACAAGAGCTCTTTCACCATCACTCCTCAAGATGGCGTTCTGGAGGCCTAAACACCTCATCAGTTTCACCACGATGGCATTGCAGTATTGATGCCCAACTCCTTTGCATGGCATCGCAATGGAAAACAACCTCTCCATCGACTCATCCAACATGGCCAACAGGGGAAGAGTCTCTTCTGATCGTGCACCAAGGTAGAAGTAGTCGATGGCTACTACCGGTCTTCGCCGGGCTTTCACTTCATCGCTCTCCTGAATTCTGCGATGAGCCAAAGTGCGACCACGGCCACGAACACAATGACTGCACCAACTTCTGTATGGAAGATGGCTGATGTTATGCTCTTGCACCTCTTCCATTGTCGGTTTGACCGGGCTCGATTGGCCCAATTTCAAGGCTGATTCCTCAACCTCATGATGCAAAACTCCATCTTGAACTGCCTGCTTAACCTCTACTTCATCACCCAACTCATAGACACCTTGTTCGGCCTCTGACTGAGCTGGAGAAGTAGCGGCATATCCACTGCCACTGTCTGCTGCGTCCGCATCTCCTCCACCATCTGGAAGACCACCTGGTTGATCGGCCTCCTCAATGTTGACATTGATGGGACTTACAGCCAAGTAATGTTCCCTTACAGCACTGATGGAACACACTCCGGAGCCTGCCCATGAAAACCTGCAGTTCTCTCCATGTCCACCTCGCTCAGCCTCTGCACGTAAACACCATCCTGCTGATGCAAGGCCATCTGCTCACCCGTGGCCAAGTCCTCGATGTAGCTGTTCATGTAGTAGGGCTGCAACACGATGCGGTGTCCACGATTTGCCACCTGTGTTGCAGACATGAGCACTTTGTTCACATTGGCCACCGAGAACTGGGTTTGTCTGACCATGCCCTCGTCAGTTTTCACCACTGGTCGAACCTTGTAGAGCTCAGGCACCACACTTCCATCTGCCGCTTGGAAACTCAAACCTTCTTCTGGTGCCTCACGCCCCCAATTGTTGAAGACAGTCGGAGGGCACACCGATGCTGCTGCACCGCTGTCCAACGTCACCAGCAACTCTCCTGCACCGGTTGTCAACCTTGTCAAATGCTGTTGCACCACTGATGCGGCGGAATCACCAAAGATCCTCTCAGCTATTCCCAGTGCATGCCTGCTCAAGGCACAAAGACTCCTCACCAAGAGACTCCCAACCTGAGCAGTTGCTGATTGTGGAGATGCCGGAGATGCCGGAGGGGAAGGACTCGGAGGCTTCAAAATTGTGATGTTGGGCTGTTGGGTCGAGGACGAAGCACCTGAGCTGATTCTCTTGTAATCCTCAAGGGCCGCCTTTGCATAGGCTGACTGCATCTCTGCCAACTTGGGGTCCACCGCATTCAATGCCTTAGGCTTCGACCAACAGACATCATAGTTGTGCCCAGGCTTGCCGCAGTTGCTGCACACGGGTCCTTTACCAGACCCCTTTTGGCCCTTCTTGCCCTTGCCGTCCTTGCCAAAACTCTTGCCCTTCATCTTGCCCTTACCAAAGCCATCTTTGCCTCCTTTGCCCTTGCCATTCTTCGATTGGCCTTTGCCCTTGGACTTGCAGTCTCGAGCCAGATGAGGTCCTCCACAATTGTAACAGCCCTTCGTAGTCGAAAGCGACCCAACATCCATGGTGGTCTGACTGACCGGCGCCACCTGATCCAGGTAAGAGAAAACCTCTTCCCTCAAGTCCACATAGTTCACGAATCTTCCAGCATTCAACTGAAGATGTTCCCGAAGTTTGTTCGGCGCCATGTGGATCAGTGCGGCCATCTTCATCTGCTCTGAGACCTTCTCCGATCCAGGGCGAGCTTCATAGTCAACTATCCTGTTTTCCCAAGCCACCACCTCTGCCGCCAACTTGTCCAGGGCAATGTTCTCCTGAGGATTTGCGATCTTCATCAAATGAGCTCGTTGACGGCCAATGGTGACAGGGTTGAACCGAATTTGGAGAAGACGAAATGCCTCCATGCCGTTGGGGCGTCTTGCCTGCCTCACCAACGACCTCGCTTCTCCCGACGTGTAGCTGCTGAGCATTGCGTACACATTGGACTCCGCATATGCCAGCAGCGTCGGGTCGAGCATGGGAAACTTCACCTTCAGCAGGGCCAAGTCTAGAGGACTCCTTGGCTGTGCTGTCACAATCCACTCCAGCACTTCATAGATACCAGGCATGGACGAGTCGGCCAAGGTGATGATTGAATCCAACCAATCCTGAAAACTCACCTTGCTTGTCACTGGGTCATATGTTGTGGGTTTACCCAATGACCGTCCATCCACTCCACCCTGCTGGATTGCATATGCCACTGCAGGATTGACAGCCGGCCCACCAAGGCCACCGAAGCCCATCCCACCGCCTCCACCTTGTTGTCCAAACTGAAAAACAGGCGGTGGAGAACTCGATCCCGGTGCATTTGCCTGCGGTGAACCAGTCGGCGCAGGAGGGGGTTGCACCGCGGCTGAACTCATCTGATGCACCTGGGACTGCAATGATTGCATCGCTTGACCCAACTGTTGTACCTGATCCATGCTCACCTGTTGTTGCATCTGTCCTTGTAATTGTTGCACTGTCTGCCCGATCTGCTGTAATTGATCCGCAGCCAAAGCCGGAAGTTGTTGAACTTGATCTTGGAGCGCCTGGACAGCTTGCGACACCTGATTCATCTGATCCTGATGTTGCTGCTGCTCTTGTTGGAAACCAGCTTGCACCTGTGTCACCACTTGCTGAATCACAGTTTCAGTTGTTTGCTGTGTCCCATGCAAGGCCACTCCAGTCCCTTGAACCATATTGCCCAGTTCATCCAGCCTCTCACGCTGCCGTTGTTGTTCCTGCATCATCTGCTGAATCATACCCGCGATCTGTTGCATCCCAGGCTGTTGTCCTGTCGGTGAACCATCTGCCTGAGACATGTCGTAGATGAAAATCGATCCCACTACACTGCTGAATGCCAAAAGGGTCCAAAACCCACACCTCAGGAGAAAATCCCACTGAAAGATTCCGGTTTTGTACCGTAGACCCGATCCACCAGCACGGGGCGTCTGCTCAGCCAGCCGTGCACTTCTCAGTACAATGTCGCCAGCAGAGGCGGATCGACCTCTATGTCCACCAGTCACAAATCGCGGTCGGGCAGAGCTGGACGTATCCAGCTCCGCTACCATGCGAAGCGAAATGCAACAAGTGCAAAGCCACTGAAGGCACGCACAGCTTGAATGTTTTCTCGGCTACGGTCACGAGTGAAGTGACACAACGAGGACCTGTCGGATTGATGCATAATCATAATCCAAAAAAAAAATGAGGTAGTATTTCATCCCCTATTTCATAACCACTCAACACTGCTAACTTGAAGAGCGTTTTTTTCGTTGACCGAAACGGACCCTACCGGGCGCTCGACACATGCTGCTGCAAGTGAAGTTGAAGAGCCTCGTAGTCATGGTCCTGCGCCATTGGTCTGGAGAAACATCGTCCCGGGGATAATTTTAATCATATATCATATATATAATTATCTATAAATATTATAATTATCTGATATTATATGATTAATTATTATAATATAGATATTTATATGATAATATGATTTATAATATATTATATTATAATTAATCATATTATCTATAAATATTATAATATATATAATCATATATCCCTGGTTGAGAATCTACGGCACCGTGTTTGTTTTCAATCCCAGTCGTTGGGGTTTCCCAGTCGCCATGGGGGAACCTCAAAAATGGAAAATCCGAAAAGAAAATGAATGATGACTGGGGTACCCCTATTTTGGGAAACACCCATATATTAAAAAGGTGAATATTCCTTAAATAGCTGGGGGTATAACCCATTTATTAAGTGGGATGCACCCATTAGTCGACTAATGTGGGATTAAGCCAAATTAGAAATGACATTAGTAATAAAATGGATGTGATCATGGTTAAAACTTCCATAAGTTGGAATACAACCCAATGATAAGCATTAGTCCGGGTTGAATTCCTGATGTGTAACCTTATGCAACATTAGTCCAGCTAATGCTTCAGATTATTAACAGTATGTACAAAATAAATACTCATGGGTTGTAAACCTACCATGTGGGCATTGTTTTTTTTACGGAGATTGTTCATGATTGGGTTTAATCCCATCTCTTTTTCCAGATTACCCTCTGGCAATTTGTTACAGTTTGCTATTGAAAATGGCCATAGAAATAGTTGATGTACCCATTAAAAATGGTGATTTTCCATAGTTTTTTGTAAGTTTACCGGAGGGTACTACTTTCACAACAACCATTTCTTTGAGCAAACAGGACCTGTATGGACCAGCTCCAGCCGCTGGCCCCCCAATGCAGCATAGACGAGCGAAAATCACCAGGCAAAACAAAAAAACAAATCCTGGCAAATACATCTAATATTAATATATATATATATATCTATATCTGTTGATGGCAAATACATCTACTATCTAATATATCATCTGGCAAATAAAAATAAAAAAGAAATTGAGACTCATTTGATCCTTTAATATCAACCAAATTAATCCTATTATATAATCGTATTGTAAATTGAGACCTCCTTAGTCGGTTCGGGGGGGTAATTTTTTTATAGGACTCCTAGTCCCCCGATCATCTTAAATACCCTCAGAAAACCCTGGTCTAGTATCGGATATCCATTTTCGGGCCCTCTTGCGCCTTTAGTCTTCAAATAAAAATACATATATATATATATATATATATATATTATACATGTGTATATATAATATATATATATACACGTATACATATATATATATATCGATCTATCTATCGTTCCATCCATCCATCCATCCATCCATCCATTCATCCATTCATCCGTCCTTCCATCCATCCATCCATCTACCTACCTACCTACCTACCTATCTATCTATCTATCTATCTATCTATTCACAAGAGTCCCATTATATATAGGAGTAATACTGGCAATTTTGTCCCCTTTGTTCCTGGGTCCATAAGTGAGGGGGGCCCACATTGTACCAGCCAATGATGCTTGTTGATGGTTCTAAAGTCATCATAGTTAATGGATATGAACAGTTATTAATGATGAATGAAGAACATAACCATTAAGAATCATTAATAACCATCATTGATTAAAAATTGCTACCGTTAGTGATGACTAATGCTAAACCAACGCTAACTAACGTTGATTTATGTTGATTTAATTATTAGTGATCATTATTAACAGCTATAACCCCTAGTGAATATCCCATATTCCCCCAGCTATATACCAGTGTTACCCGACGTATATACCAAATATATAATATCTATACTGTATAGTAATCAGTATTTTCCAGTATGTTCAGTATTAATGATACTGGTATAATAATAACAATTGGGATTAAGAGCTTCAACCTGGTTGGTTATCCCCAGTCATATTCCTTCATATTCCCCTAGATTCTAGACAATCTATACGGCTAGTGGTAGCCATTCCAGTGGCTTAAGATCCCAACTATAACTGGACCAAGCCTATCCTACTTCTAGCGGTGTTTTTTCCCACATGTACTACTGGGAACGAAAAAGTTGCATTTGTTTCATCCCATTTCACCCTCATGAACATATATGAAAATATCCCATCAAAGCATCCTGAATATAGTCCAGAAAAAATCATCCCATCAAACCATCCCATCAAACCATCCCATGGATCATGATCAAACCATCCCATTAATCCATACATGATCAGATCATATCCATGCAGTATACATCTCCATGTCATGACCATAAAGATGGATCATGTCCATGAAAATCCCATGAATCATCATAGATCCTATGGATAAAAAAAGCTTTTTTGTTCATGCACACGAATTATCATCCCATATCTACCATGGATATGTCTTAATAATTTAATGCATTTATCCCATGAAATCCTGGGAAATTCCCAGTCGGAAATCACTGGTTTGAAGGTGATTTCTATCCCAGTGACAAAAATCCCAGTGACTGGAAATCTGGAAATTCCCAGTGGGAAATCACTGGTTTGAAGGTGATTTCAATCCCAGTGGGAAATCTGAGTGTAGAAATCACTGTTGAAGGTGAAATATCCCATGAAATCCCAGTGACTGGAGTGGGAAATTCATGGAAATTCCCAGTAGGAAATCTGGATGGTTCCCATTTCCCACATTTCCCACCTCCAGGTGCACCCTGGTGGCCACAAACTTGGCCACCTGCTCTGGTGCCTCGCCTCGCAGCAACGCGCCCAGCACCTCGGCGACTCGTTGGGATTCGGGGAGAAAAACGGTGGGAAAAAACAGGGTGATTTCACCAAGAAATGGTGATTTCATGGGATTTGAATGGGATTTCACCAAGAGAAATGGTGATTTCATGGGATTTACCCGGTAGGTTGGGTTGAAATAAAAAATTGTCTTGCCTTGCGAAAAAATCTGCGAATTCACCGATTTCATCCTTGCTCCATGAACCCTCTATCGCTTCAGAATTTTCGGTGAACAGTTGCTGACAACTGCTGGTTGGCTGGGGGGTTTTCGGTCTCAAGACGAAGCCCTGGCATTTTCATCCCAAAACCAGATACCCTCTGGTTATGTCAACAGTTCGCTATTGACAATGGCCATAGAAATAGTGAGTTTTCCCATTAATAGCATGGTGATTCTTCATAGTTGTTTGTTAGTTTTACCAGAAGGTATTTTTCATCAACCAAAAACTCCTTCAGCCAATGATGGCCATTTTCATCCCAGTGACCCATTGGCTCAGCTCATTGGAGTCGCTGTGACTGACATTGCTCGGCTCCTCAAAAGAACATCCAAGGGCGAGGCGCCGCTGAAGTTTACCAACAAGGGGGGTTCTACTACAAAACCTTCAAAAACATATAGATTATTAGATTATTATTAGATCAAAGTTGATGAAATATGTAGCCTTCAAAATGTTCAATTTACTTTTAAAAGAAAAACTAAAAAATAAATAAATAAAATGTAAAAATTACGTGTATATTATGTACGGTTATACAAGACCTTCGATTGTTAGATTGAAGTTGGTTTTAAAAAAAAAACGGTTCTAACAATAGTGGCAAAATCGAAGCTTTTCTGAATCTTTTAAGGGGTTACTCTACATTCTTGATGGGTTTTTGTTGCATCTCAATCTATCTTTATTCTACCTTGGGTGGGTTGATTTCAGGGATGTTTCATCCAATTCTGGGAGGAAATTCATGGCATTTCACTTGGATTTGTTGCAATCGTATTGGCAATAATCCAAGTCAGAAATGGGGAAATTACGGAAAATTGGATGGTTTTTATTACTTATGAGGTAAAAAAAACAACTACTAATATGATCTAATATGTACATATTCCCCCCAATAGTCATGATTTGATACTTAAATGGTACCATCCCAATTAAACAGCCGTTTGGGGTTTATTCATCCGGGGTTGACATTACAGGGTTAGACTCTGACAAGAGGTAGACTTCCCAACAAACCACCATCAAACATCATCTCTTGGAGAGTATCCCCCCATCCACTTTTCCAGCTTGGACCCTTGGACTTCGGTTACGAGTTGCCGATGTTTCATCACTGGGTTTGCTACCCGAAGAATAATGGGAAAACCATCACATCCACGGGTTTACCGTTATCTTCCCGGTTTTTACACATGGCCTTAATTTGGGGTAATCCCCCATTTTCAGACCCAAATCAGCAATCATGGGTTTCTGACAGTTTCCCTGGCGCCTTGTCATTTGCTTCTGGCACCTTCTGCTCATTTCCATCACCACCTGAGATCCACAAGCTAGGATCCTCAAAGTAGTCTGTTTCAGATAGGGAACCATCAGGTCTAATTTTTGAAATATTATTATGGTTTCTTAGAATGGGGATCCCAATGGCGCCATGGGTTTCAACATGCTGAAATTGTTTTTTTTGTTTTTTGGATGATTTGGGGTACCCCCATGACTTAGGAAACCTCCCAATATGATGTTGTCCGAAAATCGGCTCATCATTTTCCCTGTCAATGCTAGTAAAGCAATAGGATCCACCATCCCCAAGCACTTACCATTTTTACAGGTGCGCTGCCGACCATCAAAATATGGGTCGTTCATGACATTGCTGCAACGACCATGACATTGCCATGTTGGAGTATCCCCCACTAAGAGAATTCCAAAATATTTACGGCGGGGTTCAACCCCACAGGGGTGAAGCCCAATTCAGAACTCATAGTTATGGCTGGTTCATCCTGCTAAAATATGGTAACAATATAGGCTAGATATGGCTAGATGGAGGTTTCCGTTTTGTCATGGGGGTACCCATAATAGTCATCATCAACTTTAGATTGGGATTTTCATGGATTTTCCATGAAATAAACCCCCCATAAATATCGAAACCTCCATTGATCGGTATTGATTCCATTCGCCTCGGATCTTTGGAGTGCGATGATCTCCACGGCTCAGCGAAACGGCACTTTCTCCCAGACCTACTTTTGAAAAGTGTCCCTAAAATAAGATACGAATAATTGATCATGTGGTTAAAACAATAGTAAACCCGGTTCTTACCTCTCCATGTTTGATGCTTTATACCACCCATAGAAATGCTGAATTTCTGCAACAATTTGGGAATGGTGACATAGTTTTAACCACATGAAAATAGGTAAATCCCAGCAGATCGCCTCTCAGAATATCGAGTTTGAAATCCCCATGAATCCATTAAAAAACGATTGCCCCGCTGAAACTACCATGGCCATTTTACCAAGGAAAATGGATGAAATGATGATTAACCACAAAAAACCAATGGAATGGGAGTACCCTCTTTTCATACAAACCCAATTACAGTGTGGGGCGTGCCGATTTTTGTCGACCCTTCCAAAAATGAAGTTGGATAATGCTGCGAGATCCCGCAAATGACCGCAGTTCCATCCGCCCATCATGATCAACAACCCATTTTGGGGACCCAAAATAACTAATAAAAATAATAATAATAATATCATCATTCTACCAGGGGGTCGCTTGTGAAGGGATTAGAAAGTCACGAAATAAATTGGGGATTCAATGTTTTGAGAAGTACAAACCGGATGGATTGGTTTTTTATGATACAGAATGTCAAAGGGTATGTCCACAAAACGCAATAGTCGCGGCCAAGCGTTAGGGTTCCTTGTGAATGTACATTCCAAAAACATCCAAAAACAAGATCTGAATTACAGCTAAAAAAAAAATACTTTACTTCGTGTGATCCCCACCATGACATTTATACATTTTCTTACTGGCAAATCTTCTGGCATTCTATCTGACATATCTTCTGACATTCTATTTGACATTCTATCTGGC
>Ga0126342_10005722_pt1 | contig 21823 bp, 21 predicted proteins | sample Cyp1metagenome_FD_92528 | JGI IMG/M metagenome (GOLD analysis project Ga0126342, IMG submission 92528) | Coral microbial communities from Lord Howe Island, Old Settlement Bay, Australia - Cyphastrea 1 metagenome | ecosystem: Host-associated > Invertebrates > Cnidaria > Coral ... | reverse complement strand
GCCCTTCTCCTGCCGGACCCCGGGCGGCAGTGGGTGGCAGCCCTTTACATAGAATGATTATAATACCCAACTTTCGCGAAACTTTCGCGAAATAAAATTTTACTTTCGCGAACTCGAAAAAAAACTTTCACGAGGGTTTCCAACATAACATGCGCGGCTTTCGCAATTAAAACTCCTTACAAGGACCTTTAGATCGATCACCATATACATATACATATACACATACACATACATATACATATACATACATACACACATACACACATACACACATACATTACATTACATTACATTACATTACATTACATTACATACATACATACATACATTACATACATTCATACATACATACATACATACATACAATCATACATACATTACATTACATTACATTACATTACATTACATTACATTACATTACATACATACATATTATATATATATATATATATGTATACATATATATATACAGTATACATTGATATATATATATATATATGTATACATTGATACAGAAGCAATCATAAACATATAATGACATATATAGATATGTGATATGTATATTATTATATATGTAATATGTATTGATATGTGTTTTTGATCCTTCTACATGAATGCCGCATAAATCTGTACGTATAGATACATGTCTTGTCTAGATCTATGGCTCAGCTTGAATCATCAGGACTGGTATGGGTAGCCGAAAAGAGGGCTGCGAATCTGAAGATGCTCAATCAAGTTCGTGATCCTTTCTTCTGAGTCCAACGACAAAATCCAGTTGGCAGAAAAGTCTGAACACTCTGTTCAAGTCCAAGACAGTGGAACACAATAGTATTTATCCACCACATATCCCAAGTATCATCTGCAAAACATGGGCAAAAAGTCATGTTTGCCGAACGGGCATTGGGGTCAGAGCTTATTTCGGACACTGCCCCAAATTTGTCAGTCCAGACCGCCAATAGGAAGCTCAAAACCAAGATTAATCCAGCCGGCACAGAGACCACGAGAGAGGACACAAACCCTTAAGCTGAGGACCCCTACTGTGACCGATGAAGCTTGATGACTCGCAAGGAATCGTACTTGTTCATGAGATAGAGCCTGATTTGTCCTTCTTCTCATGCCGTTATCTGTGAAAACATGATAAAACAATATAAAACATATGAATATTTAAGTGACACTGACATAAATTCATGATTTGAGGTGGTGTGAGACAGCTGATATCAGCTGCGCATCATGTTTTTACAGGTCAAGTTAAGCTCTCCACGTCCGTCTCGTGGGGCAGTGGCCTTGCTGGGGCAGCTGGAGGGACTTGCCAAGCGGAGTGCCACCTAGGAGCTGATTCAATGCTGATTTAATGATTCAATATGATTCAATAGCGGAAGATATGTTCTAAAAATGCTCCAAATCTATTTCAGAATCACATGCTTCAATGATGTCCAATGTTTGATCCTGCAAATGTGTGTGACTTTGTGGAGTTGGCCAACAATCTGAGGCAAGGACTGAGGTCGAGTGTCTTTAGAGATTGCAATTCGTCCATTTTGTTTGGCACTTCGTTGATCATGTTCATCCTGCAGGTCTTGCTCTACACCATCGCTGACTGCACCATGCCAAACCGGCTGGCTACAACACTTTAGTAACACTTTAGTTCAACATAGCTCAACCAGGTCCTGAGCACCAATGTGGAGAGGGAAGTCAATTTGGTGAGTTTGCTGGGTAAACTTGACCTGATGAGCAAAATCACTGTGACCTGCCAAATTTGTTCAACCATGCTTCAGGGTAGTAGTCTTCCTGTGAGGATGGAAAACTGATGCTGATGCCGACTGTGCTAAGGCAGTGGCAACTTGTTGTGACCAACTTCCAACCTGCTTCAGAAGATTTCCGATCGGCTTTCATCCCTCTTTAGGAAGAAGAAGCCTCTGCTCTGCACCCGCCCCTTGCCTCGCCAAGTGCGACAAATCGCCAATACCTTGCATTGGAGCCAGTGGCAACTGCTGTGAAAGTGCGTGCTCGGATCTTCACTAATGTCAACAACCCAAGCGCCGATAACTTGACCTCAAACCTCAATTCTGCAACCACTTGCAACTTAGTCGGTGACTCTCTGGTAGTTCCGACAATTGGTTGTTCGAAAGGTCCAGCCTTGGTGAAAAATTGGATCGTCAGCCAACTGAGGGAAATTGGCAGTGAAGGAATGGTGAATTGAATGCAGTGACTCTATTTGCTTCTTTGCCCTTAAAACTTACAAGTAAGCTGGGATTGCCGCTCAACAAGTGACTCGAGTCTTCCAATCTCATGAGGCAATCCTGCATGCATCACAGGAGGAACCATTGCAGAAACCAATCTACATACCACACAGAATCACTTCTCAGTCGAAGGAAAGTCCTGTCAGTTTGTTGCTGTAGAGGTCAAGAACTCGCCTTTGCTGCAAAAAGGAGCAACACATCCGAAGAACCCCAAAAAATGAAACTCAGGAGCAGTTTGAGAATGAAGTTTGAGCATGAGAAACGTTCTAAGAAAGCTCCACAGCCTCAAGCTAGATGTTTCACTTTGAGGAAAAGGCAACTTCCTCAAAGAGCACAGCATAGCCGGAAAATCCTGACAACGGTCAATATCAGCGCACGCATGACCAAACAAACCCAGGGCTGCAAACCTCGATATCATTCCGTCTTGCTCTCAACTGTCGGAGCGCGACCATGCCCTTTAGACCTCAAACAAAAACAATCTCTCAAGGGCAGTCGTTTTCGGTTTTAGGATACAAATGGATACAGCTAGTGACTTGGATGACTAGGCAGATTTCTGCAGCTGCTTAAGCCGCAAACTCGGCGGAATCTGTCTGAGTTGTAGGTCAGAGAGATCGAGCCTTACAGCACTAACAGATCTGATAAATCGTGTCGTACTGATACAAATGGAAAGAAATGAACCAGATGCACTAGCGAAATCAGGAGCAAAGGACAAGAAATGGTAAGAATCAACAAAAAGTCAGGTCAGCCTTGAGGCCTCTAGGCTTACTGCTCATCGGCCTCGAGGGTTTTCTTCAAAGCTTTCTTGTATTCATCCTGGGAAGTCCGAGGCATTTGGTGCAGGTTTTGTTGCAGTACCGCAGTACCGCAGTGTGAGATTGACACTTCGCTTTCCTTCTGAGCTCTTGTTCTCAGATCTCGACATCTTTCTCAGAGCAAATACGAAGATCTCTCAATTCTCCGAACTTCAGCAAGACAGCCAACCTTGAAGAGTAGCATAAATCCATCAAGATCCCTCATGAAACTCTAGAAAGAACGCACGGACTTGGCTATGACATGTTGTCCATATTGATACATATTAATTAATACATATTAATTAATACATATTAATTAATACATATTAATTAATACATATTAATTAATACATATATTAGTGCACATTAATACATATTTATCAAATCTTACTAATACATATTATACCTCGTTGATAGGTTGACAACAGAAGAAACGTCTCGACAAGAGTTCCATGACTTGGGATCCGACCCAAGGCTCGCTGCCTGACCGCGCTCGAGGACGGCAGGCCGCACCCTCAAGTCAGAGATTCTGCAAATTCCAGGATTAAATCAGATGAAATCTGTTGAATTCGGTGTGGATGCCAAGAATTCACGGCAATTCTGTCAACCAATCAGCGGCATATTCCCTGTTTGTCAAAGCTTGCATTGCCCATCAAATAACTAGATCTGTGTTCACATTTACGTAAACATGTGAGAGGGAGATGATGAAATACACATGTCTAACGTGTCCAAAGAGTCCAAAGGATTCTACAGCTTGGCCGAGGCAGCGAATTATGTCATGTTGAACGATGGACGCGGAATGGGCTGCCTCTTGTCCGGCACAGACGTAAGCTCGGGATTTTTCTGCAGATCCAAGGTTTGCAGTTTTTGCCTCAGCCCAGATCAGACCGAAGCTAGGGAACCTCCACTCCAAGCATTTCATTTCTAGGGCTCTTCCTGCAATCATTTTGACAGCGCAAGGGGGCACCCCAGCTAACCCAGTCCAAACCCAGTGGCCAATTAAGCTCCAGAAATAGTATAATAATGTATAATAGCCCAAGGGCCTGTGAACAACTAGATTAACATACCCACATACCAGTACCATTCAGTACCACTGTATCTCAGTCTCTGGCAATTGAAACAACGGAGGCAGATTCAACAGCTGGTTCTTCGCAAGGCTCAAATCCTTCAACTTGATGAGCTCTCCTGACTACACTGAGTTGCAGCCAGTCAAGCAGCAAACCGCTACTGTATAGGCTAGGCCACACGATGGCAAGAGGCAGTGCCACGCCTATTTGATCTGGAAGGTGCCGCAGTTGATTGCTACCTCAAATCATAAAATCAATACTAATAGAATCAACGTCTTTGTTTTTGTTCGTTACAATTACTAAACCGAAGGGAACAGCTGTTGAGGGTTAGTCTGACGTTCAGCGATGTCAAAGATGTTAGCTCGCAAACCTGAGCAAGGGCTGACGAGCGACAGCGGATGCGAGGCTTTTTTACACATGTGCAAATCTGCCTAATCTGCCTGAGGTCAATGCGCTTTCTGGCAGTTCAGTCAATAAATTGCACCTCAATGACGGTGAACACAGTGTAGTATAACGGACTCCGATGGATTTTGAGTATCAGAATCTATCGGCTGAGATATGCTGAGATTCTGTTTGGAAACCCCTCAGTGGGCACATGTCAGGTGTGGTGGAAAAATGAGCCACACTGCATGCTTGCACCGTTGTCATCCGTTTTCCACTTGTGCGTGGTCGATTGACAAAGGTTCAGAAGTACTAAAATAGCCAGAGAAGGCTACTGGGCTCTAGAAGTTTGTCACAACTTCTAGAGTGGAAGAGATCATACACGTCCACGCGATCTGATTGCAGCAGATCTGAAGACTTCAGCAGATTTGAAGACTTCGGCACAATTTGCTTCACTGCGAGAACCTGTCACTTCAGCATCCAACAAGGTCTACTCTCGTGCTTTCTGCATTCATCTGCATTCTGAAGCGTCGTTTTTTCTGTGCAAGTTGTTTTACTCCCCAAAGGTGGGGCAATGTCATAATGTGGTTTGGAAGCGAAGGCAATGCCTTCACAATCTTTCACATTCCAGTCCTGACCCTCTCTTGGAGTCTGCTCTGTTTACCATGATTGTTGCCTCTCTTCAGGTTATCTGACTGGTGTTATTGCTTTGTTTCCCTGCCTGTGAGTTCAAAGCGTCTCAACCTCGGGCCCCTAAGAGCATCATTCAAATCAGAGTGCGAATAGGTGCGAAGAACTTCCTGAGCTGTTGGCAGTGCTTCAAAAATCTTCAAAACATGCATTTTTTTTAATGACCAGATATGACCAGAGTTCAATATGTTCAATGGAGTCAGAAAGGGGTCGCCTTAGCGCTGACAGCATTTCCAGCGAAGCTACGTAGTGATGCTTCTCCATTTCAGAGGCAACCGCCGTGGAGCGCCTGCGCCGTTCATGCTTTGGCAGCGCATAGACACAATCTGCTGACCCCTTCACAAATTTCTTATGGAAAGGTATGGTACGGTCTAACCTTAGACCAAGCCACTGCGAGCTCAAGGGGGGCAAATTGTCCTCATCAATGCCCGCAAATAGGCTCTCCCATTCCGACCTGATCTCATCACATCCCCATTTCATATCTCCACCCATGGTATGCAGTGTGTGTTGCTTATGTGGGTTTGTCTAAAAACCCATTAAATTGAAATGGCAATAAATTTTACACACATGATATCTATCATTAGAATGGAAACACCCGCTCATGGTGGACTGGGTTTGCTTCTGGCTCACTGGGCTTCAGGCCACGGTGTCAGTGGTGCATTCGGCAATGGGCGCAAGCCTCTGGCGATCAAATGCTGGTGTTGTTCCTTGGCATCTTCGTAGCCCTGCTTGATCCTGAGCCCAAAATATCCAAATTTGGTTCTCTCTTTTTCCGCAAATGCCCTTAAAATCTGCACAAGATCTATGTATCCAAGCTGCAGCCCCTTTTGATGTCGCCATGGGTAAAGGACAATTACCTAGGTGGTTGAAACAGGGAGCGTGGCAGGGAAGCATAAACTACACAGATTTTACACTTGCCATTGCTGCCTGAGTTTTCTGCCTCTGTTGGCATGAAGCGTCGCGGCTGGATATCAGCCACACCCATTGCCGGAGGAAAGAGTGTCGCCCACCAAGGAAAACAGGTAACTTTGATGACCTCCAGCTACATTCGTTGTCATCACTGTCCAACCAATCTCAGACAACTTCCTCACCAATATTTGTGTTCAGACAGCCTCGTTCCAGCGTTGACCAGCAGGAACAGAGTACATCGCTGAGAAGCCACCATCAACATAGTACTTCCCTGACAACACGCGGAACGACAATCACACTCTGGGCATCTACCAGGGCCATCCAAATGCTGTTCAAAGAACAAATGTAGGCGTAAGCAGCAGTTCAGTAACGCCCTCATCAAGGGGCCTTCATACATGCCTGGTGTTCTGAAGAATGGCACTACCTCGGTGGGGTGCAATTCATTTATTCATTTCTCATCCAAAGCTCCATGTCCCGACTTACCTGGGGCATCGACGCGTCTTGACAACAGAACCACATCCAGAAGAATTCAAGTGCACTTGGAGATTGGATGATTTTTCTGATGGTGCTATACAATCTGCCCTATCTTTGCGCCCTCTTGGGAATACAGCAGAGCACAGTCAAAAAAACAACGGATGGAACGACAGGTCGCTTCCGCCAGAAAGTGTTTTTTGATTTTGTTGATACATAGTCTCCAACACGTGTTGAAGGTCCACAAAGTCGACATATTCACCAATACGAGCGTGAACATACTGCTTGTTTTCAGGGGGGAATCCTTGCTACATTGTAGCAATTCAGCCAGATCCAAATATTGCAAAGGCGCACTCATCGAGGACAGTACAAGCTTGACCAGGTCTCGAAGGGTGCCAGGAGTTTCGATGCAGCAATGCCCTGGTGGAAAGCACTGAGTGACACCTGCAAATGGGTCAATGAGTGGATAGCTGGATATAGCTGGATAGGAGGCATTGGATGCTGCAACAATTCTGCAAAACGGCGATGTGCCTATGTGACATTGCTTTCTAGCGGCAAGTTCCGCCACATCTTCATCAGTAATCCCGATCTGCTTCCAATGTTGCATTGTGAAGTCCACCATTTCCTGGAAAGAGGGCAAGCCTTTACAACCCTGGGACAAATGCTTGTTTCTGAATATGGACATTCAATCTTGCTTTGATCCAAGTGGCTTCAAAGTCATTTAAATAGACGCCTTTTTTGAGGAAATGCTTCTTCATGTGAAGTCCCAGCCTCAGATAACACTGAACAAATTCAGTCTGGCTACTTGAGCTGTGGTGTTGCAATCAGGTAAAGAGTTGGCTGGTGCAGGTTTTTAACGATTATTGACTCTATCAAGATCTATCAAGATCTATCAAGATCTATCAAGATCTATCAAGTACTTTAAATGCTGCAGAGCTGGCTCGCCTTCCCGCTTTTGCGGTCAAAGCGCTCTGGAAGTTCAATCTTTCTGGTGAGGTCTCTTCGCAAGTCAGGGGATCGAAGACTAAAGCATCAATTCTTGGCATATTTTTGCTGAATACATGTCAATCAGATCTTGAATGAAACGAGTGGAGTTGCCCTGACGATGGCATATGATCTAGTTGTGGGTAAGTTTGACATTGAGCTAAAGCCACCATTTTGGAGTCGAGCAGCAAGAGGATCTGGTACAAATCAATTCCCATGGCCAGTGCCAGTATTGTTGAGCAACCTCAGATTGGATCTCTTGCAAAAATTATCTGGCTAAAGATTTCAATTATCGTACATTTGAAAGCTCTCAATGCAGCGCATCTCAAATCATCTCAATCTATAGCGACGGACAATCACTTAGAACGTGAAAAAAAAAACATTTTTTTTTCGCACTTAGAACGTGGCACGAAATCAACACTTAGAGCGTAGGCAACATTTCATCACTTAGAACGTATGTTTTTCGATGCTTTTCGTTGTTTTTTTTTACATGTATGCGCGTTTCCCTTGCCCGGACAGTTCAGATTTTGTGGGTGCGACAACATTCACTTCCCCACCTCCACTGATTCCCGAGAGCTCCAAGTTGTCAACAAAGAAATGGTCGCGGATGTAGGTCACCTCGCCATGCTGGTAGGATGGAAAGGTCGGTACCATCCGGTACCACAGGGTACCAAGACCAGCCACCAGCCAAGACCAGCCACCAGCCAAGACCAGCCAAGAGGCTATGCCATGGAAATATGCCAAGAGAAGGCCAGATCCGGAAAAGGCCATGAAGGGCTTCCTCTCCTTGGACGAAGTGGAAGGGAGTCCGCTTTGATCATACTAAGTTGAATAAGTCATAATGCAATTGCATAATCATTATAACTATAATCATTGTATATATTTATATACGTATATACACACTATGATTTCTCATTCTGTGTATGTATCCAGGTACTTTTCCAGTTCATCTTGGTGAGACAGGTGTGGAACTTGATTGGAGTAGCAACTTTTAGAATAAACTTGGCCATACATTATAATAAAGACAAAGTGGATTGATGATTCTGATGTGTTATTCCACCTGGCAGCACTTTTGCATTCTCTGACACAGTTCCTGTTTCACTAACAGTAAAATTTGGTGAACACATGTCCGAAAATTGCCAGGACTGCCAGGATGCGTCTGTCTGCAACGATCTTGGAATCGAAAACGTCGTCCATCTCCGTCGGAGGGTGTACCTTTGCCAAGGTTTTACAATTGCCGCTTGACTTCTGACGTTTAAGCAGTGGAGCGTTCTGCATGATGCTGAAGCTGGCTTCAGTTTGCTTAACAAACAACCGTGCAGTCACCCACGCGCGGCCTATCTAGTGTCGATGAAAGCCTTGTATAATTGGTAAATCTTGCAACCGCATACAAATGATTCAAATAATATTCAAATAATTGCAAATGCAGATTTAAAGCGAAAACGGATCCTCTCTTTGTTGGTTGTAGATAAAATTCTGCCAGGAGCTGAGGAAAGTATTGCCAGTGGAAAGCATCAGTAAATCCCGAAAAGACTTTAAAAACCACACAGTCTCACAAAAAACCGAAGAACACAAACGGTTTCTGCTATCACGGACGCAGTGCACGGATTTTTGAACAAATCACTTGTTGCTGCACAGATTCAGAGCACGCGCCAAGAGCACCAAAAATATCGATCGCGACAACTTTGTGAAGCCTCACGTTCACCAAGGAATGAAAGAGGTCAAATTTGTTTTTAAACGATGCTGAAAGATGCTTTTTGAGGCCATCACACCAATGATCGAGCTGAATTTTTGAGGACTCGGCTTCGGATCTGCCCCTTGTAGCGCAGCAGCTCCATGGCTGGAAACCGCTTTCTTTGATCCAATTCAAGCTTAACATACTACGCCTTCAGTACAATGGGTTTTAAATGGTTTTAAATGGTTTTAAACAGTCTAAACAGGAGGGAAGTTTGAGGACTTACAGGCTTGCTGTTGCGAAATGAGGTTGGGTACTTCTTGACAAAAAATATGAGCATCGATGACCCTCCTACATGATCACACTGTGTTTCCGTGCCCAAGTCTCCTTTCTTGCCAAAAGGCTGACATAGAGCAAGAATGTCCAGAATGTCCAGAGCTTCTCGACCAAAACGACACCAAACCAACTACACATAAGAACACTATCAAACTCTTGCGCTGGCATGAAGGTATTGCTCAGTGGATGTTTACAGTAATTCAATATTCATTCTACCAGTATGAACAGAAGACTCAGAAGACTCTCAATAGCTCTGGACTGAGTCACTGAGTAGATTGGAATAGATGATGGATGGTGATAGATGAAAATCATTGAAAATCGATGATCAGGTTTGAAGCAAGGACGAGCCCTGAGACAGGTGCCTGATGTCAAGCTCATGCAGGCAGCTGAGCATCCCAATGTCCGCAGTCAAAGCCTCCAATCCAAGTCTGACAGTCTGACGTTGAAGTGATTGAAGTGAATAGCGTGACAACACTGCAGAGATAACGGTCATGACCCTCAGAACTCAGGGACATTGAAGATCAATGAGAGATACCAAGAGCATACATGGAGGTGAACAAAACGGATGGAAACTCTTGTGAGAGACTCAGCTCTACAGGGCGAATCACCATGCAAATTTGGACTATGACACAGGTCTTTTCATCACCCTTTGAATCATTGACGTGTCTGTATGCCTTCTTGTCTTGTGCTTTAAGTTTTGGGTTTCTTAGCTCTCAGCAACTTTGTTTTGATTTGGACTTTGGCGAAAGATGCGAAAAGTAACAACGATTCTATTTCCAGGTGGTAAACAGATTGACTACAAATTTGTTTGGCTTTGGCTGCAAAGTCTCCAGTTGATGCTTCGCAAGTGCGAGTTGAGGCGGATGATTGTCTGATAATAGATCTGAATTCAAAGGCATGAAGGGAGGTTGTTGGTAGCTTTGGCAGATTTTCTGCAGGTTTTGGTGTCTCAAGACCGCCCTTTCAAATGACTCCCCTGAGTCTCACATGCAGTCGGTTTGCTGGCAATGAACGCGGGCACTGAGGCTCGTTCCCTGAGTTTATTGTTGTGCGCATGAAGGGTTTCTAGACCTTTGTGGGTCGAGCTGGGACATAACTTCGGCTTCAGAACTTTCGCCTCTGGGCCTCAAACTTTCTAGAAGTGTGATAGAGTCCGGGAGTACCTCAAGTCCATTCTCGGAGACCTGAGCGGAAAGCTCTGTGTTTCTATTCCCATTCTGTTGATTCTGCGAATCAACTTAAATTGATGGCAGGGAATGAAGGAATCAATCCAGCACTGAGGGCTGTGCATCAAGCCTGTTTAGCAACGAGTCTTTAGATGCAGCCGTTTACAACATCTTTGGCAACCAGCCTTGCTGCATCTTGCTATGTTTGGAAACCCCAGTCTCCTCAGTCTCCTCCCGGCCTTTGAAGTCGTGTCAGGCGACCTATCTGAGCCAAAGAATCTGCTGCCAAACAATTCCCTGCCTTGGCAATTAACTAGGCCAGGTGGCCAGAGGGCAACGTGATGGTTTCAACACTGAAGGCATAGTGTAACAAGCTGCAGAAGAGTTCAGTAAAATGAAATGAAGTGGAAACAGTTGATATTATAAAAGGACTGAAGCCAAGACCAAGTCGAGTCTTACAAGCTTTCGAAGCTTTGGAAGATGTGGCCTGATCATTTTTGGATCCGTGCTCACCCTGTACTGGTTCTGAAAATGACACGGAGAACTTCTTGGAATTCGTTTGTCAACCATCTGTTTAGCACTCGCTGAGGAGGGACATACACACAGGCACAGTTGGCTTGAACACTCCCTGGGAGAGCTGACACATATGAGAGATTGTTGTTGCCCAAATCCAGCCTCAGCCAGACTGAAAGCGATTTTGGAAATGGTGATGTGAATTTGTTTCATGGCCAACCATCTATTGTAGCAGGCCACAAAATTAAGTACAATCAATCGTTCTCATCAGCATTGGAGCACATGCACAAAAAGCCGTGTTTTCAGGGCTTGTTGAGACATCTGTTGCTTGCAAGCAATGGCTCAGATTCTTACTCCTCAAGCAATTGAAGCTCTCCAATGCTGCGTGGCAACTGCTCCAACCTTTCAAGCGGCATGTGCTTACTGGTTTTGCAGTGTCCATGAATGCTGAACGGTTTGCAGTTCCAGAGCCACAAACACGCAGCCCAGCCATCAAATCAGAGATTCGTGGCCTGCTGGGAAAGCTGGGGCTGTCACCTGTTGTTTGACAGGTTCAACTCCTGCAACAGTTGCAGCTGACCTGGCATGTTGGCAAAACTGTACAAGTGAAATGGCAGCATGTTCAAACGATTTGTTTCGAAAGATGGAATGATCCAATCCGTCAAACCTCGCCAGTTTGGCCAAAGCTTTCTGGCAAAGACACGAGTTGGTTGTCGGACAGACTCACACCTGCATTCCCTAACTTGGCTTTTGAAACAGCCAAACAGCTGCTTGAAACTGCTCATTCATATTGCTTCATGCTGTTTCATTCTGAATCTCCTTCAGAGAAGCGCTTGCCTTGCAGAACTTCCAAGAGCCCAAAGCTCTCCGGTAGGGCGGTCAAACCTGAAACTGCACAGAGAGTTGCTTTGCGTGATTGTTGGCCGTATGTAAGCCCAGCAACTCCCTCAGAAAAGAATGATGCACATCGTACTCGTCATTGGACCAAGATCAAGTAGTGAGTCAATGCACAACTTTCTGCACTCTGTTCGTTGTGAACCATATATATATATACATACATACATATATCTAAGTATATATTAGTATATATTAGAAAGCTGCAGCAGAAAATCGGCGGCGGTGCAAAAAATAGATGGGTAGAGATGGCTGAAGGACCTTACTGTGCTGAGTCCAATGCCCTCTCCACGCAGGTCGAGGATTGCAAAGTCAGCCAGGTCCTTGAGTTCGACTGCCGACTGCCCAGTGGAGATGAAGACAGCCTGGATATCCACTGTACTAGTAATACAAATAGTAATACTATGTAATACTAGTATGATATGCACGGATTCGCCTGGATTACACATTCGCCCAAAGTGAGAAGTGAATGGTCGGTCACTTGGTGCGAGTTGGACCCACCCGTCCTCGAAGCATTCAACGCTTGCAGCTCTCGCCACCTCTTCTTCCTCAAATGAGCAGTGATGATTCCAATTGATTCCCTAGTAACATTAGTATACATCAGTAACAATGAAGTTGGAATTCAGATAATTCAGTGATTGAACCCAAAGGAAAAAGTGACACAAAGATACAAAAAGATACAAAAAGTCATTCACTATGCAGCTTTGGATCAAGCTTGAGGCAAAGAGCTTCCATGGCCTGCCAAAGGCTGCAGGAGTTCCCCAGGAGTTCCCAAGCGTAAGGTTGATTTCGCCTGCTGACTGCATGGGTTCGCAGTCGGAGGAGAGACCAGGACTCCTTCCATGGTCAAGGCTTTCCGGTGTCTCCTTGGTATCCTACTCATATCCTACTAGTGACATTAGGGGATGTTGATACACGCTGATGCATGTTGTGTGTCTGTTGCGGACCAACTACCAATCCGTGGGCCTAGGAACTCCGCTCCATCAACGAGTGTGTGCAACTTCTATACAGAAGCTTCTGGGTTGGAGACAGCGCGCTTCTCTGTTTCAAAGGACAAGCCACTGTCATGTCGCTTGATGCAGTGTGCGCTTGTTACCACTTGTTGGATCTGAGCCTTTGAAGCTGAGATGTGCATCAAGCAGTCAGGCTTGTTCTTAGAATATGCAGGTGTGCACCCCAAAGCTTTTGGATTTCCACTGTACACTCCCTATCATTCCCTGAGAGCTTCCTAACTGAACCACACGTCTTTTTTGTAGCTGCACTAGAACCAATTCACCAAGGGGGCAGGGGAAGGGCTGCCACTGGCTGCCCAGGTCTCCCTTTAGGCCCCACTTGTTTGCGCAAGAGAAGTTTGTTCATTCACTGGAGCCGGCAGTGCCACCAGAATCAGGAGAGCCAGAGGCAATAGAAGAGTTGGAAGTCGAACTCACCAAAAGCGGTCCATCACCTCATTGTCATGGAATGTCATGGACGGATGCAATTTTTGCCTCAAAGATTCAACAGCTGTAGATAATTTTGGCCTCACAGCTAAGCATCCTGACCCTCCCTGAAACCTGTTGGAGTTTGTGCTACCTCTCCGTATCCTCGGGGATATTTCTCCCAAGTCCTTGGATAGGGTAGAATCAGAAAGCATAGAATACTTGACGCAACACATCACATTCGATATCCATCCTATGACGACTGTGATAGAATCTATCATCTGAGGCATCCAAGTGCATCCAAGCACATGCGCTATATACTGCGCTACACTATATGATATTATATGATACAATATGATACTATGTGGAGCTATATGATACTCTATGATCAATGTGTGCATGCATTCTGGTTCCACTGAGAAGCAAATTCAACACACAGCTCACAGTCATAGTCTTAGCTTGCTGCCAATCTGGGGTCAGAGACATAGCCTGAACAAGTAACCAACTTTCTACCAGAACAACTTGACTATGCGTCTCCAGCTGAAGGCAGAGTTTAGGCTTGGACTATATCAGGCTCCAAAGCCAGCAGCAGTAGGTCTGGCCTCTGAATGAAGAGATATGACATGATATGACCAGAAATGAGAAGAGCCATAAAAAGCCTTCTTTGCTCTTGAAGAATTTGAAGAGTCTGAATGGGTCCTTGGATGTCCTTGGTGCGTCCTTGAACAGGTCCTACAGGGTGCAGTCATTTTGGCCGATCCAAAAGGCCCCAGCAGGTTCACATGCTCTTCGCGCAGCAGAAGGAAGTCCTGGCTCAACGGCCCGTAACCCGGAAAAAAAGCAGGCACATTCACAGCACAAAAAGAATATGCCTCGGCAGTCGTCCATTGTCGTCCTGCCTTCATAGATATGAAATGTGATGAAACATGATGGAACATGATGAAATGTGATGAAATGTGATGAAATTCAACATAATTCAACGAAACTTCAGGTGATTTCTGCGAAAAAGTCTGCCATGATCTTCCATGCAACTTTCTCTGAGCTCTGCACCCTGAAGCAAGGAGCTTCAAGCTCCTCCCAGCTCTCCACAACAGACTCCACCTCCTCTACCTGCGAACCACTGAGCACTACTGTATGGAACGAATTCTACATATGATTTATGATGAATTATCATGAATCAATGAATCATGAATCTGTGTCTTCCACTCATTGGTCAACCTCTTGAAGCTAGGAGAATGCTCTCGGACAGTTGCTCCCGCACTGCCTTGTTCGCTGGTATGGGCAAGGTCAGCAGGCCGACGTGTCCTGACGAAATCCAAAGCGTCATTAGGATGGCCACAGATGGCCACAGGGAGTTCATGTCTGAGGTCATGGAGGGTGACACAGGTGACACAGAATGACACAGATAAATTTGACAGATTATTGTAGATTATTGATAAGAAATTGGTAAGAAATGATAGTATCAGAATGTATCAGATAAGAATGTTGCCTGAAACACTACACTCTCCCAGTTGCGACTTGAGTCGGTCATTTCTCTTATGGCATGTACTCTCATGGCCAAGCGCAACCAAATTCATCAGGGCATTGAAGTGTCTGACATGAAATTGTCATGCCAGAATTCTTGGGCTTTACAATCCCAGAAGATCTGAAGAAAGGGCTGTGCTAGTTGCATGCTTAGTGCCCGAAACATCTGAGCAATCTCGGAAACTCAAGGTTCACGAAAAGGACATCAACAAATTTGGGAAGGTCCTATCGCTTACCACGCGTTTGTACAGAAATTATGTATGGCATTTAGGGGGTAATGTGCACAGAATGACACAACATTCACAGAGGGTATCGATATTTGGGAAGGTTCCATAGCTTGCGCATCGATGTTTGCACAATTTCTGAAAACCAATGTCTGTCCCTTACATGTCTCCTATTGCTGGAGTTTTTGCGGCGGCTCATCTGAAGACAAATGACTCTCATGCAGCAACCCAACTTGCTGTCCATCCGCGTTTCCCATGAAGATGCAAAGCTGGTGGGTAAAAGTGTCCTCAAGGATCACAAATTTTCAAATGACGACTGTCTTGGAAATTGCAACACTAGATACTACATGATACATCATGATACTGCTGTGCGGATCACAAAGGCTTTGTCAAGCAAAAGCCAACGCAAACATACTAAGCTCTGGACCGACGTTTGGTCAGAGCCACTTCGATCTTGCAGAGTTTATGAGTTTGGCAGTGCAGCTTTGGTGGTGCAGCTATGAAACCAGAAATCACTGACATTACATGCTACTGATTTCTAGTGTAACTCTTGGCAAACATTTCCTGCTATTGCTGCAAGATGCTGCACACAATGATGCCTTGGTGGGATGAGGCATCTTTGGCTTCATCAGCCGCATCAGCCCGCTCAACCTCTCGCTGTCCTCCACAGTGAGAATTTGGCACATCACAGCGAGTTTCAATCCGAGACTCCGCAGTGTCCAAAAGCGTTTTCAGCAGGTCCTTCAGCAGACTCGCTTCGTTTTTGGACCTCCAGAAACATGATAAGGATGCGTTGCCTGTATGCATTCCTGTTGATTTTCCGCTCTTAAGTCATGTGGTTTGAGATTGGCCTAAGTGATCCTGAGGGCCAGTTTCGTGGTTTGTATTGACCCGGTCCAAGACGTTCCAAGACGTTCCAAGATGTTCCAAGGTGTTCCAAGTGCTGTTTGGGCGAAGTTTCTTGGAAGCCTCTCGGACCGTTCGGGTGTTTGCTGCAACGGCGGCAGGAGGCGCTTCATCACCTTGTACCAAAGTCTGCCACTAGTGAAGCAAACATTTTCAAATATCATAAAATATCATAAAATAGCAAATGTTGAAATCTTGCATGTGCTGATGATTCTATCTACAGACCATTGTTGATCATCATATATCATCATATATCATCATATATCAGTATTCTTCATGTCATTTGCATTCATTTGCATTTGATATTGACACATATTGACACATATTGACATAGAAAACCTCCGAGCCTTTGGAGCCTCCGGAGCCTTCAACTTCTGAGGGCCACACCAATGTAGTACGCTCTGCCGGGAAATCGACGATCAGCTCCTTGCATCACATGGGTCACATGGGTGGCACATGGGCACTCAGTGGCTGCTAGTTGGTACCAGTAGTCGGTCACCTCGAGCAATCGAGCTTGGGGCAGCACCATTTTCAAGCTGTCCGTCATTGAAAGGTTCAAGAATGGCTTTGTGCAATTGCAACCTCAGTCGCAAAAGACAAGTCTGCAAATGTCTGCAGTTTCTTTTAAATCTTAGAGTGTTTTAGGACCCTTGGAGGATTTGGAGGTCTGTTTGCAATCTAGACCCATACAACCTTTACAAAGATGTGCAAATCATCAGCCACCATCCAGCCGATGGAGCCTGACACCGCCGCACTGGTCACCTCTTGATGTTTTTGCTGTCCGCATTTGGGAACTGCTTGGAGGATCAACATGTACCAACGATATACTCCGATATACGGGATATGAGGGGCGATGTCTTTAAAGCCCTTCCGCTTGAAGAAACATCAGGAAATATCAGGAACCTGCCAGAAAAGAGGGCATCGCCCCTCAATCCATCCTGGATTCGACGACTCTCAAAGGAACTCTGAGAAGTCTGAGAGATGCCAAGAGATCGACAATTGGTTCTGTCATCTCTTTTTGGATCTCCCATCAAAACGGCATCCGAAATGGGAACCTAATTAGTCACCAAATCGAAGAGGATTACTGTACTTCTTCAGTAAGCCCCTTGTTTGCCAAGTTTTTGGCATAGCTGCAGCAGGCAGCGTTCGAAAACAACTGGTGACACATGTAGCAACACTGGGGATCGCATCTATCGGAATCCATGTCTCTCCCAGGTTCTGGTAAGATTGGATTTGTCTCCCCAGCATCGCCTTCCCGAGTTGTCACAAAGCTTTGGCGACAGATTCGGGCTCACAAGGGCAGAGTTCTTGGCCACAGTTGAGGATCCCTCCCCGGGTGGTCCAGCGACTGACGCCTGCCATGACTCAAACGTCCTAAGTTACATCATATTGCATCACCACTTGAGGTCACCATGATTCACCATGACTCACCATGGTCTGATCACCAGCCTACGAGGTCTGTTCTGCAGGCTGGTCTTCAAGCGTATTGCGATGGAGGTTGCGCGCCCTCCTTTCAAGGTCCTTGGAAAGATTGGAAAGTCATGAAGGATGTCTGCACTCTTGAGATTTACAAAATGAGTCCTTACAAGGCTTCCCCGAGCCTATCAGAATGGAATCACAGAGACAGCAATTCAGGAGAGCCCTCAAGTGTGGTGGATGCGCTTTGCAATGCTTTCTTGGTAGCACTAGGGAATCTAGTCATATCTAGTCATATCTAGTCATATCTAGATATATCTAGTCATCTACGGTAGCCATATCTAGTCATATCTACAGTAGTCATATCTAGTCATATCTGTAGTATTCTGTAGTCATATATGTAGTCATATAAGTACGATTACGTAGTCATATAGGTAGTCATATATGTCGTCCTATGTTTAGGGTGAACAGTGAAAAGCTACCATTATCAAAGCCACCAGGAGACCTTTGTCGGCCAGTTTGACGCACTTCAGCAGGGCCTCTTTGCGAGATCTCGCCTCAGTTTACAGCTGTACATCCAATTGACTTGTGTTTGCTATATAGTAGACTTATATATATATATACAATTATATACGTATATATATATAGTTGTGCAAACATATACAAACCATATTGACATTGGATGCTAAGATCTGAATACTTACGACTTCGAACAAGTGACAAAGCCAGTCCAGCTTCGCATCCATACGGCTGTTGTCGGCCATGAGGACAGCCAGGTCAAGTGCCTGCATGTGCAAAACGGATGTCAGGCACGCTCTTAATGAGAACTTTTTATGATATAAAATGATATACACATATATATAAAGTATATTTGACAATATATAATCTATTGACCCTTGTCATCCCTTGTCTTTTGATCACTGTTTTTGCCTCAGTACTGCATTGATTCTGGTGCAGTCTCTGAGAAATGGGCAACAGTTGCTTCTAGTTGGAACTGTTTTTGACAACTCATCTCCGATTCTCCAGCCTTCGCTGGACCTCTCAAGCGGAACCATCCATCCACCAGCTCTTGAGGAGATAAGGTTCCAGTCTCATCCATGTCAAGGAGCCTGGCAAGGAGGATCATCAGAAGTCATCAGCAAGCGAACACATTGCAGCTGTAACTGCTCTTGGCTTCAAATACATTCAGATTTGGGATCTTGAGCCCTGGCCTGAACAAGCTCTCAGCATCATTCACATCCACATCGACTGCCTAGAGCGAATGACATTGAAGGTACCCGAGTTGCCAGTTGCCAAGGCTCAACGATCCCGGATGCTACGGAGGCTACGCCTGACGGTACCTGAGGGCATCCAGCCTGGAAGAGTTCACGAAGCTCCTTGGTCTCGAGCATCTTCTGAAATTCTATCAGCGAGAGCTCATCCTTCCTTGCCAGAGTCAGAAAGATCAGGAACTGTGCTGTTTTGTAAACCGGTGCAAACCAATCAACACTATCAACACCGTCAACATCTATCCTCTGTTTTGAGCCGTTTTCTCTTGGCCCATTCAAGCCCATCATGAGGCTTTAGGCCCCTAGGCCTCAACCCAGCAATCATCCACAACTCTTGTTGGACAAGATTCTCATTGAGATTACTCTTCTTGAAGAGACTGAGAACATGCCGCACGACATAGTTATCTTTATCTTCCTTTGAGAAGGCAGAGGCGTTTTCCACGAAAATACCTCAGGGGCCAATGGCAATGGGTTTGGCAGCTGCAAACTCTCGGCCAAGAACAGGACATTGGACATTGATGGACATTGTATCTACTGGAAACTGCTGGAAGTCTATACTATATGTAAAGATGGCAGTCAAGATCGTTCAATAGGTGCTTCACCCCCACCATCCCACAGTCGCCTGTGATTACGTTCATCATTGCCAGCACCGAGAAGGCTACATATAGAGTCACAGCAGCACCCATCAAAGGCGAGATTTCCTCAACAACCGGAGAGGAGCTGTGGCTGATGCTAAGATGTGCTGATATGCTATTCCATTTTACTCTGCAGCAAAGTAATCAGAATCATTGACACCATTAGCGTATCAAAGCGTCGTTGATGAGTGGATCTGCGACGTTTTTCCAATCAATGCCGCCCGTGATGCACATCCACAATGTGATGGCAGCAGTTCCAAGGCCTCCCAGTGATAGCTCCAGTGGCCCAGATACAAGTCACAACGCTATGCACAATCCTGTGAGGTTCATTCGATGTTAATTAGACAATTAGTAGATTCGTAGATTTCTTTGGTTTGTGTTCACCAAAACCAAGAAAAACAAAGTACTGACTCCTCAATTTTTTTCTGAGCTTGCTGCTTGAAAAGTATTGATCAAGAGCAGTAGATTCATGCACGTGCTGAGAGGCACGATAGTGGTTCGCACTCTCCGTCAGAGTGACCTTATTGTATCTGATTCGTGCTTTCCACAAAAACGATCAAAAACGCTCTGCACATCTCTGCAGTAGAGACTGAACTGGTGCAAATGTCTCAGCCAAGCGGCTGCAACGGTGTACACTAGCATGCCAAAAAGAACTGAGGCCCAAATCAAGGGCCGTAGACAGGCCTTGCCAAATCTGACAAGAGCAATCAGACATTCTCAAATTGCGTTGCAAAACCACACTACCTGCATGAGTCGAGATTGAACACAGTCCTCTCGTTGTGCTTCCAAATTCCACCCACCGTCAGTAATTACTCAATTCTTCCGAGCTGCAACAATCGAAGCTACCATGGTGCGCAACTCCACCATCAAGTGAATAACGCGAGCCAGGCGCATGATACGCGCCAAACGAAGCAGGCGCAAACACATTCCTTAGATATCTGCTCCGTTGCGCAGGTGAAGTACTTTCTGGTATATGTGCATCTCTCATAAGTACAAACATAAAGCGCAACCAACAAATTAAAACGATAACATACGATAAATAACTTAATACTTCAACAAAAAGGTACGAGTAAAAAATGACTGTGCAAACTCAAGATTCCCAAGTTCCCTGATTGAACCAGCTTTCCTGGCATCATCTCTGCTGCATAGTCTGCCCACTGCAAGAGTACAACGAGTGTGTCAAAGCAGTTCCACTTCCTGAAGCCAAACTCAACCAGATGCTGCATGAGACACAACCATAATCTGGAAATGCCGATGAAACCAATGTTTGGCATTGTTGACAGATGACAGCAATGCAATAACCAAGGTGCCAATCGCTGTCCCGCCAGAAGAAGTGTAGACCTTTTTGGCTCTGTTTCGACAGCATGAAAATGGCGTTTTCGGTCTCATTTTGTTCGAAATTCTGTTGTTTGATCCTTTTTTGATGACTCCCTGTAAAACTGTGTTATCAACGCAAATCCCACTCTTCGCAAGAACTGTTCCCCGAGTTCCACAGTAGGGCAACTGGTTGAGGCAAGTGGCAACCATACACATAGAGTTTGCAACAAACTTCGATGGTGAAAACGATACCTTAGCCGGAGAGGACATCAATGTGAAGCTCGGGATATGCCGCAGGAATCCGCAGGACGTGTTTGCCTTTTTTTAGGAAGTTCCAAGATGTTACAAGCACCTGGAATTCGCTCAGAAAATGTCTTGATTTCATACAAGCCACAAAACGCGTGGTTGACAACACCGCACCATGGCAAGGAGCCTCGGTACCAGAAACAGTTTTTGTTGCTGCTAGCCTGCTGCCATCTGCCAGATCTGTGTCAAGCCACTTGCTCCGCCATGCTGGGCGGCATAGTCTGTCTGCGCCCCGATCAGAATGGCATTCATAAAGACCATGATGGAGACCTTGGAGGGTTGAAATATGCTTGAATCTGCTTGCATAGGATGTATATCATACATAAGCATACATAAGCTATAGCTTATATTCAAATGACTTATGATATTTATATATATATACAGTAATTAAATGTGTATATACATATATATATATATACATATATGTATATGTATATGTATATGTATATGTATATGTATATGTATACTTGAGAGGGGGAGGACGAAAGGTAGGTGGGGATATCTCTCAACAACTTTTTGCGTTCATTCTGTTTTATATATATCGAACTTTCCCTTCCCCCTAGGTGCCTCTTAATTTCCTGCATCCATTTCGTTTCATACGTAGACTTCCCCTATTGGCCTCTCCGCCACTTCTTACGTTTTTGCTGTTGCAATATCCGAACTTCCCCGGCATCAACAACTTCCTGCATGCATCT
>Ga0126342_10005721_pt1 | contig 21824 bp, 20 predicted proteins | sample Cyp1metagenome_FD_92528 | JGI IMG/M metagenome (GOLD analysis project Ga0126342, IMG submission 92528) | Coral microbial communities from Lord Howe Island, Old Settlement Bay, Australia - Cyphastrea 1 metagenome | ecosystem: Host-associated > Invertebrates > Cnidaria > Coral ... | reverse complement strand
ACATACATACATACGTACATAAACACATACATACATACATAAATACATACATACATAAATACATACATACATAAATACATACATAAATACATACATAATTACATACATACATACATAAATACATACATACATACATACATACATACATAAATACATACATACATAAATACATACATACATAAATACATACATAAATACATACATACATACATAAATACATACATACATACATACATAAATACATACATCAATACAATACATACATACATAAATACATACATACATAAATACATACATACATACATGCATACATACATACATAAATACATACATACATGCATAAATACATACATTGACTATCTCAATATATATATATAATATAATATTTAATATTTAATATAGAACATAATATTTTTTACATTATAGTATATTATATTATATTATAATTATTTTATAGTATTATATTATGTCATATTATAAATTATTATATTGTATTGTATTAATATATAAATACATACGCCTGATGGTTATTGATTATCACTGATTATCATTGCTTATCATTATTTATCATTGATTGTCATTAATTATAATTAATTATCATTGATTATCATTAATTGTCATTGATTATCATTGATTATCATTAATTATCATTGATTATCATTGATTATCATTGATTATCATTGATTATCATTGATTATCCTTAATTATCATTGATTATCATTGATTATCATTGGTCATCACTGGTTATCATTAATTATCATTGATTATCATTGATTATCATTAATTATCTTTGGTTATCATTGATGTTCATTGATTATCATGAATTATCAGTGATTTCAGTGATGATCATTGATTATCATTGATTATCATTGACTATCTCAATATGTGTATATATGGTCTCGTGTTCCGTGTTCCTACCCCCCCCCAATGGTATGGGTCCCCAGGTAGCACCCCGTTCCTTTCTATTTGCAAGCTATTGGCAGCATTTCTGAGGTCCAGCCTCGTATTTTATTTGCTAGGTTTTTGCAGCGATTCTGACTACCAGCCCTCTCATTTACTAGGTACATGCTACCTTTTAGACGACCTATGTAGCACACCTACGTGCTGCCTATAGTTATATATACATGCGCTATGTATCTACTTCCTATATATATATATTTATCATAGACACACACACATATATATATATACATACACATACACATACACACATGCAAATATATACACACACATACTCATATTTATATATACATATATGTATATTACTTATATATATATTATACTCATATGCATATATATATATATTTACACTTATAGATATATATACATAACACCATATATATATATAACCACACGCCCACCACACCACAGGGGGGGGAGGGGGACAGTACTATGGCTGCCCCATGACCATGGCGGGGGGGGAGGGAGGGGGGTTGGAACGCCTGATGGTCATTGATTATAATTAATTATCATTGATTATCATTTATTTTTTTGATTATCATTGATTATCAGTTATTATCATTCGTTATCATTGATTATCATTGGTTATCATTATCATTAATTATCATTGATTATCATTTATTTTTATTGATTATCATTGATTATCAGTTATTATCATTGGTTATCATTGATTATCATTGGTTATCATTATCATTAATTTTCATTGATGTTCATTGTTTATCATTAATTATCATTGATTATCCTTGATTATACTTGATTACCATTGATTATCATTAATGTTAATTTAGTATCATTAGTTGTCATTCATGAAAATTATCATAAATTATCATAAATTGTCATTAATTGTCATTGATTATCATTGTTTATCATTGATTATCATTGATTATCATTAATTATCACTGATTATCTTTGATTATACTTGATTATCATTGATTACCATTGATTACCATTGATTATCATTAATGATAATTAAGTATCATTAGTTGTCATTCATGATTATTATCATTAATTGTCATTAATTATCATTGATTATCATTGTTTTATCATTAATTAACCGTCATTAATTTTATTTTTACTTATCATTAATTATCATTAATTATCATTACTTATCGTTAATTATCATCATTTATCCCAATATATATATACACACCTGTTGTCGAAATTTGTTGAAAGAAATGCTTGTGTCTGTGTTCGAGCATGCAGCAGAGCCATGTTAGGTGAGATGGTTCTGACATTTTGTGTGCTGATGAGGCCAAATGCCTGACGGCTTGTGAGCCAATATCCTTGGGCGAGGCGTGCCAAATTGCTGATATTTTATCCAAACATGATGTACGTTCATTTTTTTGGATCGACCACATTGTGGGTGGGGTTTTTGAATGTCTCTGAGATTGTATTACAGATTCCAGCCAGAAACCATATCAATATGAGAATATTAAACAAAAAAATTCACCCTTCCCGAGGCCCTCACACGGACCTTTTGAGTATCCTTCATGCTCCCAAACTTATATCAAATAATTATATGTATATATATATAACTATATATGGTTAGATATACTTATATGATTGTATATAATTATATATATATGATATTATATATATAATTATATACATAATTATATATAATTATATAATATTATATATACATATATATTATTCAACATATATTCAACATATCAAAATGATACGTTGAATATCCCAACATCAAAATTATTGAATATTCATACTTCTTGATATTGTTCGCAGCTCTTTGGAACCTTTGTTCTTACATCATCTATTTTGGCCTTGGAGGCGCTTCAAAAGCTCGTCCAAAGCAAGAAGGGCAAGCTACCCATCCTGAACGAGGCGTCATCCTGTGGTCCCGATCGGTGATCGGATTCGGCAATTTACCATCTGGTTATGACTAACATAGCCATGGAAAATCCCAACCATAAATGGAGGTTTATTGTAGTTGGGAAAATCATCTATTTCAATGGGCTATGGCTTCCATGGCGAACTGTTAGTCATAACGAGAGGGTACCATGTTTTTTTGTATTTTGAATATTTTTGAATCAAGAGATATATGAAGAAGAAGGAAATAATCATGAATATGTCTCGACCTTGTACAATCATCTGACTTGTTGCTGTTGCACTGCATTTTCAGGTTCAATCCCTATTCATTCATATATGTTCATATATTCATTCTGGAATCTAAATGACAATTTTTTCAACAAAATGATGCGATGGGTCTCCGTCTCTGCTCAGGATGGAGAGCTGGTCGCCCTGGTGACGAGGTCCGATCTGAAGAAGCTCAAGGACTTTCCAAACGCCTCGAAGGACTGGGAACTCCGAATGATAAACGTGCGACTGATATGACTGATATGTTCATATATATATAATTATATATATATGACAAACTTACATCCTTTGAGTTGGTGGGATCATGTGAGATCATGTGAGATATTGTTGAAGAACTAAGTTCATTTTGAGTACATACCTTGTTTTGTTTGTTGCTGTGGGATGAATGGGACTTAAATTCACAGCTGCGCTCACTCCCTTTTTTGCAGAAGTCACACAGGATGCCAATCGACAGCTGCTAGTTGGAGCTGCAGCAGAGCCCAAGCTGTCAGAACTGGAGCGGGTTCAAAGCCTTGTGCAGGCCATCCGCATCCATCCGCATTGGATCACGTTGGCAAATTTTGCATGACACACTCAGGATGTTGACACACGTTGACAAAACATATTTTATGGTTGGGGTACCCTCAAGATCGGAGACCAAAATATGGCAATGCTATCCGTTGCATTAAAAAGCATCTTTTGGTGATACAATGAGCTGATGAGTATTGATATGATGTGATATGATGTGATATGATGTGACATGATGTGATATGATGTGATATGATGTGATATGATGTGATATGATGTGATATGATGTGATATGTAATGATTCAGTTGAGTCCACATTGTCCACATAGACTGTATTAAAGAAATCACAAGTTTTGCCGCCGTGCACCGCACCTGGAGGTTTTCACCTTCAAATCACTCTTGACGATTTACTCGGGGGTGGGTTCACTGTGTGTGTGCTATCTTCAACATGCTTTGCAGCAAGCTTTTTTTCTGTTCTAGCAGGCTGGCATGGATGTGCTCTTCTTGGAGGCAACCACAGAGTTCTGACAAGAATCGTGAATGCAGTGCTGTCTAGAGAGTAGCAGCTTACCAGTGAAGATCTCAAAGAGGTTTCAAGATCAGCGAAATTGCCAAGATTAGCACAACATTACACAACATAAATATCATAAATTGGCAACTTGGTGGGGCATCCCTGGCATCCCAAAGAGCTCAGAGTGATGAAACGCAGCTGCAAGGCTTCCAGAAGTAACCTCGAAGAGCAGGCGGAATTTATCCGAAAGGCCAGGGTACATTTGCTGCTGTACCATTTGGTACAGCTTGGGGTCATCAGGGTCCACGGAGGATGCGTGTTGTTCAGTTTGGTCCTGCAAAGGATGCAGGGTCCCAGGTTTGAAGTGGATTGATGTGTGCTGAAATGTTGTGAAATCCACTGAGTAAATACTTGTGGAGTGAACATCCCTTGATTTCTTCAGTCGCTGGTTCATAGATTTTGGTTTCTTAATCTTGGATGGACACGTCAAGTAACCAACTCCTTGCATTCTCATGATCTGCCGGCGCTACCCTATGCCGGCAAGTATGACAAGTCTGGCAGTGTCAGGTGAAATTCCAATATCCGGGGCTGGACGTGGTGGCTGGCAATGTGGTCACGCCCAAGCAGGCACGTCGGCACCTTTCGGAGACCTGATCTCTCCAGACTGTCGTCCTGAACTGTTGATGGCTCCTGTGACTGCATGCCATGAAATAGCCAAAGGGTCAGAATATATCAGATATGTCAGCTATAAGATCAGAAGATATCAAAAAGGTTTAAAAAAAATGATCCTGTTGTCCCACTTGAAAAAAAAAACAGGACTTGTTTTAATCTACACACTGTTTTAATGCGTTATTAAAAGCTGACCATAGTTGTCCAATTGATGCCAACTGAGCAGCCATCAATAGCTAAACTGTGCTAAAATATAGTACTTCAAAGTACTTATTACATCTTATTACTATGAGTATTGGTATTGGACGGTATTGGTATACTAAAATTTAGTATGATAGTACTTCACAATATATCTACACATTGATACCAACCTTCAAAGACTTCGTGCCTTTGCGGAATCTTCCCAGGCCCAGCCGCTGATCCAAGCAGGGGCAGACGCTCTTCGGGCCTGGCTCCCCTGTCCGGTGTGTTGCAACTAATTTCTTACAGAGATGTGGAATGAATACTATAGTAATAGTATGGTAATAATATAATAATCCCTCCCGCTAAAATTAAACACCCCCCCCGCAAACCATACTAAAAAGTAGGGGATTTCCACATCATTGGGACCATTTAGGTGATGTTTAATATTAGGGGGATGGGATTAGTAGATAATAGCATATACATATTTATATATATATATATGAAGAGAGAATAGATTCATAGACCTTGACCCTCCGTACCCGGAAAATTGGGAGGGTGGCACTGAAAACCCAGGGTTTCATCTCTGTCCAGTTTGTCGCCATTAGAGATCTAAACACCATGATCCAGATGGGTGAAGACGGGGTCAATCACGGTAAATCACAGGGTTTGCTGGAGGCATCTGGAGGCTTCTTCATTCCCGAGTACTTTTTCATGTTGGGATTCCATTTTTCTTTTCATATGTTGATACTGTACATGTAACATAACATAGAGGTGAAGTGCTGATTGGCAAGGCTGGCGGAAAATTCAAAAGAGCGTATGATGCAGCAAAGATCAACAAAGCAGGAGCAGTGTTGGAAGCAAGCATTTTTTGGAATTCGGACAGTTTGTAAGAAAACTCGAGTTTTTTTGTGACAAATTAAAGGATTTGAGCATGATCACGGCTAAACCCAGGGTTGTAGTTTCGCGACCAAATTGTAGGGTTTGGAAGCTAAGGGTTATATCATATATTTATATTACATATAATATAATACATATACTTCTAATGTTATAGTGCACACAGTCATGAATAGATACAAGACATATACACCTAATGTAGTGCAAATATGTATTGATGGATGTAATACAACTACATCTAATATAGTATTTAGCGCTATCATACGGGATAGTTTTTTTTGCCTTGTTTTCGCCTTGTAGACGAGTGAACATCTTGTGACTGTGACTTTAGAAGTCCATGGGTAAGCATTAATATGGATTTCTGTGGAAAAGGATTTAAAAAAAGGATTGCCGCAATTTTGTGGTACTTTCCTTTTAGCCTAATCGCCCAACTGTGTCTGAGAGAATTTGATAGCCACATCTAGCCACATCTGGTTTCCCAGAATCGGATGATGGGCAAATCATCGAAAATCTGCAGGAAAAGCCGATCAAAACTCAGGTTTTCCTCTGGCAAACCAATCCATTCACAATATTCACAGCCAAAACACACCACAAGACGGCTTTCAGGTCGGCATGGGCAGCAGTAGCCTGGATTCTTTGCCAGAGGTGGGAAAGAAGTGGCAGTAAATCTTGATATGTCACACTCAGAATGATGGTGATAATCATTTAGTCCTGTTGGATGAGTCCATGTTTTGGGTTTGACACACTCAGAACAATGATCATTTCCACCACTTTTATTCCGGTTTAATCCTTAGAGCGTTTTGGCCCGAAAGCTTAATCTTGACCTGTAAAGGCGGTCACCACGAGAGTTGTTTTCTCTTTTATCGCAGCATGCCGTATTTTGATGGTGGCCTCAGTGATCACAATGATCCGATGATGAAGCCATTCTTGGACAGCATGAAAGAGAACTTCAAGAACAACGACAAGGATTCAGCTTCCAAGGATTCGGGCAGCAAAGACAAAGATCGCGACAGTGGCAAAGACAAAGACAAAGACAAGCAGAAGTGATTCGAAAGCTTGAACGACAAGTTGATTTTTTGATATGCGCCAGGGAAGCGCAAAGTCCATACTCAAAGACTTTCAAGATGATTAAACTGAAAGATTGCGAGCTGCGAAAATCGATGCTGCGTTGGCTTCTTGCTTGTCGCTTGTTTCTGTGCAAACTACCCTCCTACTTGAACCAATCAACTGATTGGGCGCACTGCCAAGCCATTTTCTAGGCACCTGCAGTGGGGCGACCGCTTGGCAGCGCAGTGATGCTGGCACAAATTGAAGTTATTAAAGGCATGCTTAAATGTGGCCTCCAGTAAATGAACATACCCTGGCAGATAGGGGTTGGAAGATGAGTTTCCACTCAGACCTGGGCGTATTTTCAGGGTCTGTTCATTTACTAGAGGGTAACTACGGTAGGATAACATGATAAACTGTAATGATAAAATGGGTTACATTGTCAAAAACATGATGGTTGTGTGTCCAAACATGTGAGATTTACCCCCAATAATCATGGTATTTTTCCTGAGAAAATTGATGATTAATACTGTTGTTTGGTATTTTGTGTGCTATGTTCATGTATGTTCAAACAAGCCCAAACAAGCCTAGATGATGTGAAATCACAATTTGCTTGGCTTTGCATGGTATTTCACGGTGGGCTTGTTGTGGTGCTAGCTGCTATACCATGGAAATCCCATCCTGGGCCTCCCTGGGCCCTTTTTGGTCGCCAGGTTTACCACGTAGCTCGTTATGCCAGCGAGCCCATGCCTTGGGAAACACGAGTCCAGGCGGCCCCAGACAAAACCCATTCCTGGCCGCCGAAACCGGACCGTTCCCAGGTTCAAGGTGCCCGTGATCGCAGATGGAGGCCCTGATTTCAGTGTGATGATGGGATGATTTCTGGTGTACCCTCTGGTAATTTAACATAGCCATGGGAAATGGCCCATTTATAGATGGTTTACCTATTAAAAATGGTGATTTTCCATGGCTATGTTAAATAACCAGAGGGTATATTCCCATGATTTCCCATGATTTCTAAGTTGGAGAGAACGAATGCATGCAAAATGCCATGTCATCTGCACTGGATGTAGACCTAGACCCAGACTTTATCCAGATCCACTGGATAGTCAGGGTTTGGGGAACGGATGTGAACAGAGATGATCAGGCTACAGCCTAGGTTTTAAAATATTTAAAATGCCCTTTCCAAGGTGTGATGTTTGAAATTAAAGCCAGGGATTACCAATAAAACCTCCAGCATCCAGTATATTTTTTGAGATCAGTTCCAGGTTTTGGATGGTTATTTTGGTATATTTTGGTATACAATGACTGGTGACTGCCCTCCACTTAGATTCGATCTTTGAACGGCAAGGCATTGCCACCAGTTCAGCGGCCACCATAGCCTTGGCGTACGCTTCTTGGGCCCTTCTTCGATGGACTAATTGGACCATCTGCGAGAACTGGTGCTGCGAGGACAACTGGATAGTCCACAGCCAGCACAATGGATACATGAGATCACCGAGTCACATATAGATTATAATGAAAAATCACAAAAACGCTAGGAAATGCTAGGAACTTAGAGACGAAGCTGCATAGGTTGGGCGCATCCGCCGTAATGTGCGGTTTTTTACTTGCCCTGGAACCCAGTCGAGCAATGCACTGACTGTTGCTACATGGATGACAAGGAGGTGCAGAGAATGCTAGGATCAGGTCAAGTGCAAGCAGTTTTGAAGTCTTTTTTTGCCGCATTAAATGTTGATTTTGTTGCTTTCGGGTTGAGGTGACATATTAGCAAAACAGGCAGAAGAAGTCGACCTGCTCGGCCTTTTCGAATTGACCTTTCCCTTGGGCTTGACTGAGGCTGGAACCACCGAAAGTCCTGGCGATGCCTTCTATCACGATGGCATGAGGCCAGCCATGATTGCCACAACACACACGGCTCCATATTGTTTGATCATATAATCATACAAAATCATACAAATGTATTCAATATGCATATTAATATGTATATATATATAATTATATATATATATAAAGGCTCATCAATGATAACATATGGCCAATGTTTTGCCAGAGATGGTGAATTTCAGATTGACCCCATTTGACCCATATGGACCCTTAAGGACCCCAAGGCCGTAAGTTGCAACTGCAGTGACCTCAGGATGAAGCTCTACAAAGGCATGAGCTCACTGGAGGTGCGGCTACAGAGGTATTTTTTATTGGGGCTGGGTAAGCCATTAAAATAGCAAGGGATCAATCAAATGGATCATACTAACTATTACTAAACCTGATTTTAAGCATCGGATTTGACGCTGGCGTTTGATACTCACTAAAGATACCTAGAAGTTTACTCTATGATTCAAGAACTTGTGCGACCTGGCCACAAGGGATTCTAGACAGCACGTCACAGCGCTACAAATTGCAGGTGGTTCCTTCTCAATTGGAAGCAGTGAGCTTAGCTTTGAGATGTCACTGGGAAGGAAAGGACCGAAGGACCGAAGCTGGAGAGTTCCATTTGCTTCGATTGGGCGTAGGGACAGATTTGCAGTGTGCCTGCAAGATGTGGAAGTAGCACTTTGATACTCTGCAAGTTTCATTAGCTTACTAATAACTTACCCTCTGGTAATTTAACATAGCTATGGAAAATCACCATGTTTAATGGGAAAATCCACTATAAATGGCCATTTTCAATAGCTATGTTAGTTTACCAGAGGGTACAACTATTTGGCACTTTTCTGGATCTCGTGCTTTCGGTTGAAGCAGTCATAAGCAGTCTGCTCTTCTGAAAGGTAGGATTAAAACATCATGACACAAAGTTTCAGTGGCCACAGGTGGCCACAGTCCACTGATGTCCACTGCTTGAAACAGCACGAGGCCAAAAAATACAGCCGGCAGGGTGAGGACAGCGGCCTAAAGAGGTGTGGATATTTGTCTGATTCTTTTTTGCTGGCTGGCTGCTGTTCTTTATTGTTTTTGTTGCAGTTTTGCATTTTTGTTGTGTAGATATGTGTAGATGGTCGTATATTGTTCTGGTCTGCTCGTTGCGGCAAGCGGCTTTTTAACGAGTAAAAGTTATTGTAGGACAGCTCCAAGAAGGAGATCTCCAGTGGGCGTTGGCAGTTGCAGGTTTGATGGCGGCTGCTGTTGCGCCGTGGTTGACCGAGGGTGCCAGCCCTGGAGATAGCTTGACACACAATGTGGTATGCCTTTGAGCTAAGTCCTGACACAAACTTTCCTCTTCCCCACCTTTTGGCCCACTCTTTGATTGTTTTGCCATGTTTTGCTACTCATTTCCTCTAGAAGGGCCATGAAGGGCCATTCTACCTTCGCTAGTGTAGACCCTTCACAGCAATGAGCTAAGGCCTGCGAAACCCCTCATAGCAGCCATGCTGGATGGCGTGAGAAAGGACTTAAAAAGGTGAGGGCAGATATCGAAGAGTAGCATCAATAGCAACAAAAAAGCTGTAGAATACATTTGGGCGTGAAGATGCTTGAAGCCACTAAACAAAGCGGGTCGACATTCAGACTTGGCAATTCCAACATGTTGACAAAAGTTGGCCTCTTGGAGTTCTGTAAGATGACATTTACATGTTTGATGAATTCTGACGAGATGTTAGATGATGTTTGTTAGTTCAAAAGCCATTGCATGCCATTGCCAGGTTGGGTGCCCAAACTGTCAAGGAACTACACGAAGATTTGTATACCATGAAGACTCGTCCTGGCCTTACTGCTGAGGGATATCCCTCATTTCATGGCCATTTCAATAGTGAATTTTAAGCAAAAACCATATGGGATCGAGGCGGTTTCCCATGGTTTTCCCCATGGTTTTCCCCAACATGTTCAGATAAGCCCAGATGTTTTTCTCCTTGAGGCTTCCAGGTCCGATCTGCGGCCTCCTTTACCGCAGCCCGAAGAGGTGTTTTCGCATGAGCAAATCTGCGATCTTCAAGCAGAAGCCATGAAAAAAATCGGGCAGACATGGAGATGGTTTGTCTGAAAATGAGTAATAACATGCAATAACGGTGTACCATGTGGTACGGTATATCCTCAATATATGGCCATCAAATTAATGGAAACACTGATTAGATTTTGGATATTCATCCAAATTTGCAAAAAAACATGTTGCAGAATGTTTGAAGACTCTGGTCGATTTCGCCCGGGAATACAATGGTTTATCCAGGTTTGAGATTTTCTCAGAACCTGTCCATTGGTTCACCAACCAAGATAATATAAAGGATCACCATTCATGGCACAAAAGTTATGGCTGCTGCTGATTTTTTTGTCTCGGAGCTTTCACGTCTCACCCTTGTTATAATCGTTCATATTTGATCGGGGCCTGAGGTATTCAATCAGACTTTTTGCTTTGACCAAAGCACCAAAAGACAGCCTATGCGACAAATGCACCACACAGCAAAGTTGGTCAAAGATGTATTCTGTATCATCACTGGAAAGACAGCCGTTCGAACGCCAAGTTTCACCACGCCCTGCTGCAATATGGCAGGGTTGAATTTGGCCGCTGTGACAAGGCGGCACAGTGTGCAATATGCATTTGTAACAACGATTAAAAGAAGAGCGGGAAGAGCGGGCTGGGCATTGATCCTCTTCAATTGCTGCTGTTTCCGTGTCTGTGCTGTGCAATGCTATCTTGATGCTTTGTTTTGGCGCGGGTCTGCACAACTTGCTGACTTGTTACAAAGCTTCAGCCAAAACCCGGACATGAGACATCAATCAACCATCAATCTGTCCACGGGGTCCATTGCAGACATGTCGCAGACGCTTTGGGATGTTGTGCTTTTCGCTGATTCAGAGCCATTTTAACTATAACAGCAGAGACTAACAAGCATCTGACTGCAGCAATAAAAAGGGTTGCAGATCACTTGAAATCATTGGCAACATATGGCGACACCACTCTGTCGTGAGGAACAGTTGAGAAGCTAGTGGGGTGACAAGTGCAACCGCAGCATGTTGTGCAAGAAAATAAACACTGAACAGAGGAGTCGACGTGTTGAACCAGGTACATCGACATGGGCATGAAACTGTCGGCCTTTGTGCAAATGTTGTAGACATAGTGGGGGGCATTCAATACTATTACTATAATGACTTATAACAATAAAATCTTACAGTAATATATATTGGTAATTACTATTTCAGGCATTCAATACTGTAACAATCACTACATACTATATTGGTAATTTCAGTGATTTCCAATCTGCATCAAGCAAGCGGGCAGTGGGCAGCTATGGCTGGAGAGACTGATGCCTTTGCTTCAGCCTCAGGGGTACTGGAAAAAACATGACCAAAAAGAAAGGTCTGTAAAAACACGGGAAGAGAATCACTGGAAATGAAATATATATATATATATATGATGTGATATTATGTATGTATATATATATATATGGAAGCACCCTGTTTTTAAGAGGAAATTGGATTGCATTGCCTTTTTCCATCTTTTTCCTTATATAGTTTGATTCTGTTCTTTTCGAACTCGCAGCACTTGTGCACTCTGATACCTGTTGGTTTGTTGGTTTAAAGCCTCTTTTTCCTCATCGAAAAGGCCACTTAAAAGGGGTGCCCATCTTCCCCAAGACAAACCCTTTCTCATATTGATCGTTGTTGGTAATATTGATCCCAGGGACAACTATCTCCCAGTCCGACTATATGTTTTTTTTTTGCCATGATATCCCAGGAGCAACATTGTACTTTCATCCTCTGTGCATCCCATGAAATGTCTCCCGGATTATCCCCTATGTCTGAGGCATTTTTTTTATTTGCTCAGGTGCATGGACCCGGCATTGCGCGGGCAGACTTCGATGCAGTTCCCCAAGTTGAACCGGACATGGATCTGCCAAAAACATCAAACAACCAGGATAGTTTGATTCTGGTTGATGTTTATTGGCATTACCCTCTGGTAAACTAACATAACTATGGAAAATCACCATTTTTAATGGGAAAATCCACTATAAATGGTCATTTTTAATAGCTATGTTAAATTACCAGAGGGTAACGCTGGGAAACAAACAATTCAGTGACCCAAGCCCCGCTCGCGTAACGCGGCAAGGCCTCGGTCTATGGGGCGAAATATATTTCTTTGAAAGCAGGACACCGCATGTGAAAAATGGACAAATGTGGTTGCTGGGGATATCTTATCATCTAACATGGGGATTTAATATGTATATATATATATATATGTATAATATATAATTATAATTATATATATAATATATATACATCTATTTATTATCTATTATGGGGATATGATGGGGATTGTTGATAGTGACGATGGCTGGTGAGTTTGGAACAGACTATTTGAAGCTATTGGTCCTGACGAAAAACTTGGTGGACGATCGAAGCACTGGAGGCACCTGGCGGCGCATTTTCCAGTCACAGCAGCTGTTTACCCTCTGGTAAACTAACATAACTATGGAAAATGGCCATAGAAATAGTGGATTTACCCATTAAAAATGGTGATTTTCCATAGTTATGTTAGTTTACCAGAGGGTACTTATCCTGTCATTGTAGCTGGTCTAGACTTTGATATTGATATCAATGCATCTGGAGGCTGGAGGCGTAGCAAATTTCTATTTATGTTTTCCAACCAAGAGATGCTTAAGTGAAAAGATGGATTGATCCAACATGATTCTTGCCATGGTCAAAACCTTGGTTATGTTTAGTTTAGTAGTTTAGTTATTGACCCTTTTTTCAGAAGATGGTAATGCACCAAGTAAATCAATTTTTAATATATAATCCCTAGTGGTTACGATGGGTGTAGTATCGTGTATGAAAACCCCTATTCTGGAAGGGATGACCATAGTGAAAAATAGATTGATATGACCTCACATACCCATTCTCATTATAATTCAATATATATATATGGTATATACCATACTGGTACACCACATATTGAACCATTATAATCAGTTAATATATCATAGTTACTGTGGGATGCAATGGTCATCGAAGGAGAGAGCCTGACCTTGATTCCCAACGACGGCGAAGACAGCCGATGGGTCCGTGACTTTTTCCGAAAAAAGAAATGCAAATCATGTGCATGGAAATGAATTGTGTTGGAATGCTATTTTGATCCAGCTTTATTTGGGAATTGGATTGTAAATGATTGTAACAACTAACAACCTTTGAGTTTTGTCCACCATCTTGCAGACCATGAAGAACATCTACTGTGCAGGCATTTGGCAAAACTGCCGGTGGCAGCTGCGGTTGGCTTCCTCGAAAGTTCTGGAAGCAGGACTGGACAGTGTCCAGCTACTGGAAAGCTGAGCCAACTTAGAGGTAGCCTAGCTGGTTTCTATGGTGTCACCCTGCGGAGAATGACATTTTTCGACGGGAAGTCCCGAAAAGATCTTTTTGCCGAAAATCAATGCACCAGTCTAGAGGTCAGGAGGCCATTATTATCACGCGCTGTCAGGAGGAACCTGCTCGCAGGCCGGTACTGCAAGTCAAATTCTATCAGAAACAGGCAGAACTGAAGTCATGGGACTGTAATCAATGCATATCAATGCTGCTTTGCTGAGTTGTCATGCGGATCTGGTGAAGGAAAATATCTTGTTATCTGGTGTTAAAAACCGCACAAGGATGGTTGTTTCTTGCACATATTGCAGGTTACTAAGAACTTGAGAACACCATCCATGTATGCTGCGGTGATAGCACAACATGTTGAGAAAAAATGTTGCACTGACATCAGCATGATACGAGCAATTATGCAGTACTATGCTAAATATGTTGTTAAATGCAGACAATCATTAGTACATCAGTATCAATAGCATATTGCAATATACAGTACAGTACATTATCGTATTGTGACCATAGACAGCATACCCTCTGGTAATTTAACATAGCTATTGAAAATGGCCCAGTCGAAATAGTGGATTTACCCATTGAAAATGGTGGATCATAGTGGATTTTCCCAGCTACAAAATGGTGATTTTCCAGTTCGCTATGTTAGTTTACCAGAGGGTAGTACACACAGCAAACATCTGGTGATGTTTGGCTTTTAGCCTGCCAGGAGCTGCGACAGCTGCGATGAGTTGAAATATCAAATCGAGGCTGAAAACCGACATCTCTGCAAGAATTGGACGGGGAAAATCTACAGGAAGACCATGGAAACCTCTAGACTATGTATATATATATATATATGTATATATATATTGGATGGACACCCCTATATGTGATGGTAAACAGTGATTGCCTGTAGATTGTCCTTGAAACCAATTCATTGAGTCATCAACTTAAAGCGAATTGATTCAAGTCTTATCTTTTCTGTCCAGTGATTCTAATCACAATGGCAGTTATGCTTGAGATTTCCTAGTCAAGGTGGGAATGATGTTAGTGTTTCCACCTACAGACAATAAGCTGCTAGCAAATGAACCATGATTGAGACTACCTCGTGAGTACGTCAATTGACCGATGCCAACTTAGTGGATCTTAGCAGATGTGAAGGAACACATGTCACAAAGAGAAACACAAAACAAAGAATCGCAGTATTTGCACAAAGGCGGAGACTTTCCTTTGCTTACTCCTACTGCAATGAATGCACTGCCTTGGCGATTTACTGAACAGCCTTGGAGCCTTGAGCTGCAAAAGCACGACAGGCCATGCGCCGGCACATAGAGGAACTGCTGAAGCTAAGCCACGAGAGTGGCAAGGTGCGGAGAAGATCAGCAAATTTCAGCAGTCGTTCCCTCCCCATGAAACACCCCAGAAACAATGTTTTTTTTTAAAATTCATTAAAAAAAACATAACATTTATGGGGTGTTTCACCATTTATGAAGATGTTTCACCATTTATGATGATCTGGTTGGTGGTAGCAGGAGCCTGGCACCTTCAAAATTCTGCGGAAGGACATGGAGGGCCGTTATTATTTGGTGGAGGACGGGATCTCCGGAGAGCGTGCTGTGGAAATGATTTTTTGTAGTTCATCAGTTGAAATCAAATCACCCTGATATATCATGATTATAATATATTATATATATACATGACATTATTATGTTGTTTCCCCAGCAATCATGACAAATGACACGATTTGCACGGTTCTTCTGGGTTCTTCTCGACTCTTTCAGCTACTTGAAGGCTGGCAAGATCCCAGCAGGACTTGACGTGTCAGTCATGGCTTCCCATTTTGATGGCGCCGGAGCAGGCCACGTTGCCTGGTACCAACTTCACGCAGAACTTCAAGTGGCTGCAACCTTAGCGAAAAGTGGTCACAACCGAGTAAAGCTACGTTTACCAGGTCATGAGATCTTGAAATCTCCATGAATCATGTCTTTCCGCATTTCCAGCTGAGGAAATTTGCTGATTCAATCAAAGAGTATCAAAGAGTACTGGTACATATTGAAGATTGGCTCCACGTTTCTTACTTGTAATCATTGATTCCTCCAGAGCTGGACAGCACTCACAACACCGACATCTTGCAAAACGAAGACTGGCGCAGTTGTGTGCAGAATGGTGTAGAGGTTGAAGAATGGTGGGATAATTTCTATTGTAATTTTCAAATAATTTCAAAATAGATTTGCTAATGAGCTTGAAGTTTCTGGATGCGCATAGTCAGGTTTTTTATGCGATGCTTGCCGCTGCGAGGTATTTTGATCAGGCCGATTAATCAAAAGTGCCTTGGACATTAATTGTTTTTTTTTGCCGCGAGACCATGCAATGATTCGTCACTCTTCGACATGCCATGCCACGGCCCAAAAAATGATGCAAGGAAAAAATGCGTTTGTAATACTTTACAGTAGTTAATGACAGTTAATGCTATACAGATCTATATAGAATCTATACATATGCTATGCCAGATCCAAATTTGTGTATCTGTGAGCAGCTGAGTAAAGCAAAGGCTGCGCCTTGGAGATGGATGTCATATGGAATCCATGTGGCATGGCGGCTGAAGTGTGAAAAGCTCAGCACCTTGCGACCTTGGTTTTCGATGGAGGTGTTGACAACTGGGTATGGATCAATACCATTTTTAGGGGGATGAACATCCATTTACCAGCTATTTTGGGGTTCACTAGGTACCAGGGTTTTGACCCATCCCCAACTTGACAACTTGATCCAACCTCAAAAATATCACAGGAGATGTGGACAGCTACGTTTGTCAATCAATGGACCTGAAAGACACGATTGACTTCCATTTCTTGACTTGCATGGAAGTCATATATTAGCAGCTTAAGCGGCTTAAGCTGTTTCTTGATATCGGGAAAGCCGTTGAGTTTGATTCTGCCACAAAGCAGTTGCGGGACCCAGGGCCCCGTGATTCACAGCATGCCCTGAAGGGCGGCAAGCAATCACGGGTGAATCGCGGTTGAAGCCATGCAGCCATGCTGGTCCGGAAAAAACTGCATGCTGCAGTCCTGTACCGCTCCAAACTGGTGAGACCGCGATAAGTGGCAATGATTAGTGGCATCAAGTGGCATGACACGGATCTGCCAAGTTGACAGGGGCAGTATCTACATGTAGTATATAAATATAGATATGTGCATATATAATCATATATATATATATATATATATTATCATACATATAATATACATATATATATATATATATATATATCAATAAAAAAAGACAAAGTCCCTCGCTTTTCCTTAAACATTGGTTTGCAGAGAGTTGATTCATGTTGAAGCCACCCTTCGTCCTGAGATGTCATATCATTCAGACGTGCCTGTGTGGCTTTTTGCTCAGAACGTCGGACTTCACGCAGGCAAAATCTTCTCAAAGCCAGGATATCTGTGCTTTCCATCGATCATGGAATCGGCAAAACCTTTCGCGATCACTGAGCAGTCGCTTGAGTTTTTCACATCAGATCTTTTTCAGAAAACACATGCGGAATTTCTGTGCTTTGCTGCTATTGGCGAGTGCCGCACGGCACGGTTCTGGCCCAAGCACTCGTAGTTTTTTTCTATGAAAGTACTGGATTGATCATGATTGACATACGTTTTCTGACCCATTCTATGGATGATTTCATGGGATATTATATGTGATAATTGAACATATCATGGGATATCACCCATTGATCGCTATGGGATCTTGTTAGTTTTTTTGCATGTTGATGCGTTAGTTGACTGCCTTGGAAAGTTTCACGTTGACATGAAACGGAAATGAAATCACTCAAAAAGTCGATTCAGAAATCCTGGTGTTCTGAGGTGCTGCTGCGGAAACATGGAACTGTAATGTGACTCAGGACGCTGGATGAGCAACTTGTAGTCATTGCAGTTGTTCAGTCAATGGATAAGCTCCTTTTGATACAGACCAGTGAAACAATGTGAAACGAATCTTGCCTGTTGCAGAACCAACCTGGGCATGTCCAATTGGATTGCAATGGGTCCCTTGGCAGAGCGGCGATGGTGCATGACCTTTGTCCCACACCACAGATGTGTTTTTTTTGGTTATTCTGTTTTGGCACAATGACTTCAGTTCACTTTGTAGGGTACAGCTTAACAGCTTTACAATTTGAAAGAACCTGATATGAACACTTTGATCATTGAAGTTCACGATTTCTACTACTGTACATTCCGCTGCTATTGCAGTGCTAGTTCTGGACATTGCTGGATATTTTTGCTCTGGACAGATGGCAAAGGAACAGATGATGATGTGATTACAGAACTCTGGTCAGCTGTGTTGATGAGCTAAAAGTATTAAGAAAGGCGTTACCCTTTGATCAAAAAATATCACAAGGAGAAAGCAGATTTGCAGCCAGCTGGTCTCACCTACAGAAGTGATACTTGTAGTGTGACATGTGATTTCTGCGAGCATTTTGCAGGCAGCTATTCATTCCAATGCACCACAGCGATAAACCGCAGGTGCACTTGACTGGATGGCCGCTACGGTTGTAAGACTCGGTCAGTCATATGATTGTTTTTCTTCATTGTTTTGCTCAAACCAGAAGAGTCGAAACATGTCGAAACATTGATTCATGGATGATTCTAGCAGAGTCTAGCCTCCATTCAGAGTCGAAAAGGCGAAGCGCTCAGACAGGTCTTCACGCAAGTCTGGTTCATCATTTGTGGCTGCGCATTTGGTCCATAGCCTCAGAGCTGTGAACCCATCTGGTTATGACTAACAGTTCGCCATGGAAAATCATCATGCTATTAATAGGTAAACGATATCTATAAATAGGCCATGGCTTCCATGGCTATGTTAGTCATAACCAGAGGGTAGATCCAATATGATCCAATGTTTCCAGAAGTTTCGAAAGATACGATTCCAGGAGTTTAGCGAAACGCTTCAGACTATTTCAGATGAGGTACGAATCATAGATGTACACCAAGGCGATTGGGCATTGTTGAGTTAGCTATAGACTGATGACTGATGATGACTTATACATAGATTAATTATATATATATATAGCTTGGAGTTTGGAACCACCAGCAGCTAAGTCAGCTCAGGTTGCATTCTTTGTGCTGCTTTGGCCGCTGGCCTTACGCTGCTTGGACTCGAAATCGCACTTGAAGTCGGTCGATGCGTCGACTCGAAACTCGAGTGGAGCGGTTTCTGGTGAACGAATTTTCCATGTTTTTAAATATGTTTAAATCATCCTTCCATGCATCAGCTCATCTCCAAGTCATGGCATGTTAGGTTGGGTCTCACCTCCATGGAGGAGTTTGAGTTGAAGGCGCAGACGAGTGGGGATGGGCGGGGACTTAGACTTGGAAGTGATTCCCTCATCATCGATGATGATCAAAGGATGTGCGAACCAATTAATTATTGATGCAAACATTCACATGCAAAACAAGAGTGTTTTGAATACGCTTTCAAGTACGTATGTTTAAGTGGAAAATCTTTGGAAAGCCATGCTTGAAGATGTTTGATGCTTACTGCGTTGGGTACTGAAGCATTCCCACTCTGGTGAAACATGGGAATCGTATGCAGCCTGAGTTTAGATTCGGTGCAGAGGATTGCGTTGGGGCTGCCACAGTTCATAACATTGGTTTCTATTGCACGATTGTTTTGTACTTGCCTGGCACTTCTCTTCGCCCATCTTCACCCTGACGGTTTTGGAGGTTCTATGCAACCATTTGGTCGATGAAATTGAGTCACACACTCGGATCTGTCACCATTACTCTGTTGTTCTCGGAGCACCGGAAAATGCAGTTGTAGGCCATCAGACATGATTAGACCTGCCTTTCCATACATTTCACAGTGGGTTCATCCATGAAGATGGCAGGTGTTTGTCTCTTTGTATCTGACTTGGAGCAAGACACCAAAATTCGGTTTTAATTCTTGTACGTCTCGGCAACTGTTTGAAACGTCAAGAGGCAGTAGGATTACCCAAACAGAAGGAAACAACAAACATAGATGTAATGATGTACTGTATGATCATGCTGTATCATGTGTGCAGCAAATGGGCATCAAGGACGAATCTAGCAACTTTACCGTAGACTTAAACCATGCGAAGACGCAGAAATTGTAGAAATTGTGATTTCACAGGACAAGCCTTAGCCCATCTCAGCGGTAAGGCCAAATGCTACTCCAAGGAGGCCCTCCGTGGAAAACGGGCGCTGAAGCGCCGAGAGATGTTGAGTCAAATTGGTTCAAAACTCTTGGCGCTTGTCCTGACATTTGATGATTTTGATTAGGGTCAGAAGTTGGTGACAGACTGCAGCAACATGATTGCAGTCTGAACCAGTCTTTCCTGTACGTAGTCTTTATTGACATTTTCAAGATTAAGATTTCAATCCGCACTGCTGCTGGCACTTCCTCTGCTCTCAGTCGACAAGCAGCGCAGAGAAAACTTGTGCGGGACCAAGTTTTATTCGGGTTTTAGGAAAATAGTCCAAGGTCAGAAAAAAGGTCGCCCTTGTCGAGAGGCCTTTGCTGGCACTTTATGTTGGAAGGACACTGTTCATTCTGTGTATTCTGTCTTGATTTGTATTCAAGCAGATCAATGGATCATGTGGGCTAAGGAATACGACCAGTCCTGTGCAAAGCGAATTTTGCCATTGATTTCAGGGCGACTTGGCTGACAAATGAGAGCTAGAAAGAGCACCTGCAAACCCACTGAGGAACTTTGTTGACAGATCGATAAGAGATGGTTTTTGAATGTATTTGAAGGTTTTGGTGGTTCCAGGTACTTGATCTTGTGTCGGGGGGTAGATGGTAGGCCCTGGTAAGCAGTATAGCTGCTTGGCCTATCACTTGCGTGCTGAAATGGTTGTTTGAGAGTGCGTTTGGATCCCCCACAGACGTGGTTAAAAGCAGATCCGGGTGCATAATTTTTCAGCAATCCAAGAAATCCGAAGGGCTTACCTGTGCAAGGACGTTTATGCAGACCACGAAAGAGAGCTGGGTCTTGAAACTCAGAGTGAAAGATGCAAAAAGGGTCATAGGATGTCATAATCGAAGGAAGTTTAGAAGTCAAACTTCCGACAATATGGACAGATGAAAAGCAGAGATGGGAAGAGTCAGAGAGAAGAGAAAGATTAGAAGAAAGAAGAGTAGAAGAGAAAGAGTAAGAAGAAAGAAGATGCAGACCCGTGAAAAGGTAGGAAAGTCGCGAAACGCTGTGTTTTCCCAATGATTTGTGGCTCCGGAGGGTCGAAAAGAAGGCTCGCTAAAGCGGCGAGTGCGGAGCCAGCTGGCCAGATGAGAGATGACAAATTGCACGCCGTTGTGGCGCGAAATGCAACACACTTCAGCTTCGGAGCACTTTTAGGAGTTGCGATGTCGAAAAAGCGCACGCCGTTGTGGCGCGAAACACATTTCGAAGTCAAAAGTGTAAAACACTGACGGGCTCAGAGCACTTTTGGAAGTTGCGATGTCGAAAAAGTGCACGCCCTTGTGGCGCGAAGCACATGTCGAAGCCAAAATGTACAAAACACCACACGTTTTTGCGTGGCAGGCGCAAGGGATTGTGCACCTTGTCAAAAGTGAGCAAAACGTGAGGGTTTTGTGGCATTTCCAAAAACGATGGCAGGCGTGGGACATTTGAAGAGGATCTGCAAAGATGCATTTT
>Ga0126342_10005720_pt1 | contig 21824 bp, 19 predicted proteins | sample Cyp1metagenome_FD_92528 | JGI IMG/M metagenome (GOLD analysis project Ga0126342, IMG submission 92528) | Coral microbial communities from Lord Howe Island, Old Settlement Bay, Australia - Cyphastrea 1 metagenome | ecosystem: Host-associated > Invertebrates > Cnidaria > Coral ... | reverse complement strand
ACTCTTAAACATCATTAAACACTCTTAAACATCATTAAACACTCTTAAACATCATTAAACACTCTTAAACATCATTAAACACTCTTAAACATCATTAAACACTCTTAAACATCATTAAACACTATTAAACACCAGGGAAACCTCTGGAAAAATCTTGGGGATACCATGGATCCATCCGTATCTGGGGCATCCAGAAATCCAGACCTCCAAGCTGCGCAAATGCCACTCCTGAAGCTCCGATCCAGAAAATCCCCCCGAAACACAATAGGGATGTAATACAATGGGACAATGGGGTAAGATGGCGATATATTTTTTGAATATAATGAATATACAGAAAAACTGGGCTGGGTCATCTTAGGGAAAGAATTTTTGATATCTCTATATCAAATAAACAGAGAATAATCAAATACAATGAATTCAAACAGAAGGATGATAAGACCAAAGAATCAGAACATGCATTTTTTGTAAATCAACAAATATCAGAATCGATATAGAGAAACAATCAACCACACGTAGTGTAAATACTGCAAATGGATCCAAAATGATCCATCATTTACGTACTGTGAAGGTAAACCCCTAAGTCATACCGTCATACCCCAAAGGAGCCTCGCCTCGAGGTAATCTTTGTTCACCTGGCGGCGGCTTAGGCTTCCCAGAAATCAACAAGGAACCAACCGTTGAAAACATCAATCTGTCATTAACCATTAAACCTGGTTGGTGGTTTTAACCATTTTGAAGAATATGAAAGTCAATGGGAATGATTATCCCATATATTATGGAAAATAAATAACAAATGTTTAAAACCACCAACCAGAAACAAATTACCTCCAAATTTGAGTATGCGTTCCCATCACACTTTACCATGTTCGCAACTCGCAAGTTTGGGGACTGCCGAGTCTAATGCGCAGGAACTGCTTCCTCCTGATATCGTGGGGTTCAAAAATTGTGGAGTGCCCAAAGGGGCAAATCATATGGATAGAATATGAATAGAATCTATATACATACTATCCTACAAAATCCCTGGATGCTAGCACCCAAGACTACCAGCAACAGCGTACCTTAAATTCTCCATTCATCTCGTTGTCTGGCAAGACTGCTCTTATCAATCTTCGAGAAACCGCCAAAAATCGTGAAAACAGCCACCCAAAACTTGACGCCTCGTGCCAAATGTCAGACTTGTTCTGTTTCTCCTGGGATCGCTTGCACTGCCGACGGGCCACAAAATGAGAGGTCATCATTGTCTCAAAATTGCGGGAGCCAAAAATCTTCAGCAATGAACAGCTGGTTGGTGGTAGTTTCTACATGAAAAATGATGGAGTGAAAGTCAGGGATTATGAAATTCCCAACTGAATGGAAAGTCAGAATCCATTCATGTTCCAAAGCACCAAGCAGTGAACCTACACTCGGTGGACTCCTCAGCATCCAGAAGATAACCTTCCAACTCTTCGTCGTCCACGTCGCTCAAGGACTCACCTTGACAACTTGGGGGGCAGTTGATGGCAGACCGCCAGCTAAAAAGTGGGAGCCCTGTTGTCGAACTCGCAAAGTTGGGGGCCACATAACTCCAATACCTATGGTTTACAATACTTTTAACTATAAATGAATGGGGCTTTTGAACCAACAAACATAGCTAAGGCCCCACATAGGTAAGGCAGATTTTAACACAAGTCCCAAGCCTCAAAAATTCTGCCTGTCTTGGGATGATTTGCCACTGAACTTGCACCAGTGACGCTCGGAAAATGGCCCATAGAAATAGATGGTTTAACTGGGTTTACCTATTAATAGCATGGTGATTTTCCATGGCAAACTGTTGGTCATAACCAGATGGTAATTTTCTTTTTTTTTAAGTTGGCAACATGCATGATTGTGCAAGTTTAGACGGGCAATGACCGGTTTCTCCTCCAATTTTTGGAGCCCGCATTTCATGATATTAGGTTGGTCAGCAATACTGCCATACTTCTGTGATAATTACACTCTGGTTATTTAACATAGCCATGGAACATGGCCCATTTATAGATGGTTTACCTATAAAAGTAATGATTTTCCATGGCAAACTGTTAAATAACCAGATGGTACATCAATTTAGTTCGATTATCCCATTGCCGATCCCACCTGCATCACCAAATGTTCCCATACCCTTGCTGTCACCATAATTTGCTAAGCGGTCAGTAGCTGGGGGCATAACCCTTTTACTCTCCGCGAATCGCGAATTCTCACAACATCTGAGTAGGTTTGGGTCTTATGATCTAAATATATCCCAATATTATAATCCAAATATACATGGTGATATTCCTATGTTTACCGTACTTACCAATCATTTAGCAAATTGTGGTAACATCCAAGTACTCCACAAACACCTCCCACTGGGGCCCCCAACCACCGTCCTCCTGATCCTTTTCACCGTCGCCCGCCTTCGCAGGACAGATTTGGTCACCGATGGAGAAATCAAGGCAACATGTAGATGGCCAATCAAGGCAAACACTGCCGAAAAGGTCCATTCAGAATTGCGCAATGATTTGCTGTAGCTAATGAAAAGAGACATTCCTACATCAAAATAGGGACACATCAATCAATTACAAGAAGAAGGGCCGCATGTGTGTTTGGTTCTGCCTTACTTGAAATATCTGCGCAGTAGCCAGTGGAAAACGAAGCCTTTTCTACACAACATTCCCGTTCACAGGTGAATTTCACTGCCATTCTTGGTTGAGATAGTGCTTGGATGTGCATCACCACCAGCAACTGATTTTCCGCGTCCGGGTAAGTTCCGGAGTCCAGCAAGTGGTCTGATCGACGTTTGACTGACAAACATGGTGACTCGTCGGTACGTAACCGGGATAGACAGAAAAACATAGTACAAGCCAGTAATGAGTACCTGGTTGGTGGTGCAATGTGCCCATCTTGAAAAATGATGGAGTTCGTCAATGGGAAGGATTATCCCATATATTATGGAAAATAAAAATCATGTTCCAAACCACCAACCAGGTACAGTAATGTTTTTCTTGTTGACTCAGTACAATGCCCATCTCTGATCATATCCAGCCATCAACCCATTTTTGGTAAAATCCCTGATAGCTATTGCTGAGATATCCTTCTTTCATCTTGCCCAAATCCCTTTATATGCTCCTTCAAACACAACAATATACAAAAAACACAATTTTCATTAAATTTTCATCCATTTTCCCAACGTCAACTCACACCATTGCCAATCTTAGATACCCTGCAAACAATGATAAATTCTTTGCTGGTGAACGTAGATATTCCCATTAATACCAAAAGATTAAAGGATTAAAGTATCCATAATGTAAGATTGACTATGAAACTCCCAACAAAAAAAATGGCCTTGCATCCAGCTGCCTTTTCGGCGCCGTCGGTAACGGCGTCCTCTGCGAAGTCGGGTTTGCCTTCCGTCAGACGCTTCAGCCTCTCACGCCGGCTGAAGTGGTAACTCGGCTTATAAGCTATAAATGGCAGAGATACCATCTGGTTATTTAACATAACCATGGAAAATCACATGTTTTAATAGGTAAACCATCTATTCCTATGGGCCATCGAAAAACCATGGCTATGTTAGTCATAACCAAAGAGTAATCCACTGGGGACTTATTTTTTTTGCCATGTTTTTTGTACCCTCTGATAATTTAACTGCTGAAGTGATGGCCCATTTAGTTCGTTGATTTACCGAACTTAAAGATTATGATTTTCCATTTTGTCATAGCTATGTTAGTGTACCAGAGGATAACTGGGGTTGTAACCTACTTCTAAATGAGAGATAATTTACTGAATGGAGACTTACGAATATCAGGGTTGCTAACCATTTCCGATGGCCAATCGAGGACTTGGCTTCCGCCGTGCTAACTTCAAATGGCGCTTCAAATCTCAAAGCCATAAAATGATAGGTGTCATTAGATGTCCAATGGTTTATCAATTTACTATAAACTGTTGAACACCTGAACATGGGAAAATGACCTAGGGAATCATGCAACTAGACGAAGTCAGAGTTTTTAAGAAGTTGTGAGGATTTTGGCCTTTGAACCACAAAATTTCCATCCGCAATTCTGACCCATCCCATGCTGCACCTCGCTTGGGTGTCTGGATCTTCCACACCCTCCAAGATGGGCTCGATGCCATGGTGAGACCTCAGCTGGGATGAGGATGATGATCATCCCGGGAAGTCTGGGTTTAACCCACAAATTTCATCTGGTTGGTGGTATACCTACCCCTCTGAAAAATATGAAAGCCAAATGAGAGTATTGTTACACATATTTCGAACCACCATGATGGTGACTATAGAAACTGGTTGGTGGTTTCAGCCCCTCTGAAAAATATGACTTTGTCAGTTGGGATGATTATTCCCAATATGATGGGAAAGTCAAAAAAAACATGTTCCAAACCACCAACCAGTCATATAGACAAGACTGAACTTACCACACAAATGACAGTAAATGTGAATATATAAATGTTAGTAGTGGGGATTTGACTTTTCTGCATCTTTTTGGGTGCTATAATACAAGTCAAAACATAAGAAAACCATATGATAATTACAGTCCAGCAAAAGACCAAGACCTATTGATCAGGAATTCCAAGGGCATCCAGCTTGACCTGGAAAATGCCTAGCTTGGCGAAACATGTCTCTGAAAATGGAGGATCTAACGCCCCCAAAAATATCAAACAATGCCATCCAAGAGTAGGGGAAATTATGATAAACCATTGGAATCCATTGGACATGATTAAAATTTCTGGGTCTTTGTGAATTCTATCCCTTCTCATCCATTCTCACTTTGACATACAGCAGCGTGTTCAGGGTACCAAAGTCTGGGATCTTCCGCAGCATAAACCCTAAACCACGTTTTACCCGTTAAAACCTGATCGGAGATTCAATGAACAATTTAGTATGTTTCTATGTTTCAAACCAAGTATCAATTATATAAATTCAGTATCTTTCTAACCAAGTACTTACTGGTGCGTTTTACGAAGGGAATTTTCGGGAATGATTTTTAGAATCACTATCAATAATAATCCCAGCAACCCCCAGCAACCCATCCATTCCCTACGTTTAGCACCAGTAAGAGTATCCAAGTTTCAAAAGTCCAAATCATTGTGCTAACACTTTGTGCTGAAACAATCAGCAATTGTTTGTCTGAACATGGGGCACCCCGTTTTCTCCTCTGTTTAATCACTATTTTCCCTATTGTTTTGTAGCCATTTCGGGAAGTTTCAGATAGACCCAATCCCATGATGCAATTTCCACTAAAATTATATAAGATGTCCCTTGTATTTCTTTCTCATCAATTCAAATATTTAATTCCAATACATTCCCACTATATTTTCATTATGTTCCCATTCATATCCCGATATTTTTAAAATGGGGGATCCCCAAAACCATGGTTTTAAAATGGTTTGAATACTAAGTCATGGTCTAATGTTGGATAATTCGGAGGTACCACAATTTTAGAACAACTCCATATCTATGCACCATATCTCCATAACTGCTCAGTCACAACTCAGTCATTGATGTCAACTGGTTGGTGGTATACCAACCCCTCTGAAAAATATGACTTCGTCAGTTGGGATAATTATTCCCAATATATGGACAGTCATAATCCATTCATGTTCCAAACCACCAACCAGCATATATATATATATATATCCCATTATTGTTGGATCTATCCTATCATATCCCCATCAAATCCCATTGAATCTACCATCTACAACATTTTCATGTTCCAAACCACCAACCAGCAGTCATTGATGTCAACCATCGCGGCTTCTTCCATCGGTCTCCCGGCGCAATGTCCTTGGCGATGCTCTGCACGTCGTCTTCCGTGGGTCGCCGGGTGGTGTACCTGGCGCCGGGGTTTTTCACGACGTGAACATTTGGGAGCTACCGACCATATGGGACGTCCATGTAAAGCTCATGCCAGGACATATTATGTATAATATGTAATGAATGTAATGTAATGTAATGTAATGTAATGTAATGTAATGGTTTGGTTTGGTTTGGTTTGGTAGGTATGTAATGTATGTATGTATGTATCGAGTATAAAGTGTGTGTCAAATATATATATATATATAGTAAATATCCGCCCGAAAAGTACTGGTTTGTCAATAAATTCAAGCGTTGAAACATGTCACCAAATATCGGCTGATTACTGCTACAGTAGAGACCCTGAGACCCCAGTTCATACTCAACCACCCTGCCCCAGCACCCACGCAAACATACACATAAATCAACATACAATTGATTAAAAATCATTGCAGCACCATCACATACACACACACACACACCAGCGTACAATCATCATCACAGCAAGCATTCAGCAAGCATAGCACCCAAAAGTAAAACAAGTTGCAAAAAAATCAACTAATGATCGTGTTATACAGTTTAAAACTATAGCATGGGATTACTTTTATATCCTTAAAGGAAATTTGCCGTATTTTTTATGTTTATGTGTTTCTCATTCTATATTAGTCTGCATGGATACCAGAACATTTACAATCAGAACGCTTGCTGTTCTGCTTCAGTGATTTGTGCTGTATGCGTATGCTCTTGCCACAGTCTGCTGTTCTGCTTTTGTGCAAACAATATCTGTAAATGCTGATCTGGAGGGTTTCTAGTTATCATACAACAGCTCTAGACTCTAAACTTCATGTCAGCCCAGATCTTTGATGCTTTCCCAAATGTTGGTCATCCGATTAGTAGCTTCAACTGACCCGATGAACATATCATGTAGTCAATTTGTATCATCGCCATTGTCAGGGTTGAAACCCGGAAAATAAAACCACATGAAACTACCAACCAAACATATATACCATAGGATCTATGTATGGTATATATGCTAACATTTGGGGTATATTGATGGTAAATGTTGCCATATATAGCATACATGGATCCTATGGGTATACCATATACCAGAGATTGGGAATCCTCATGAAAGGCTTCGGATGCCGCGCATTGCCGCGCCCCGCCTTTCAGCTTTTTTCATCTGCTCGTCCTGGTGCAAAGGAGGAAACCGAAAGGTCCAATGAACAGTAGGCTTGAACAATACTTTTCTTGATGAATTTACGGTAATTGAATGTTAATTTCGCGGACGATCTGACTCTTGAGTTTGAACATGCGAACCTGAAGAATGTTGAAACACTGGGATTTGGCAGCGACACTTTTGTCTAATCCTCATTTGTTTGCTGGCCTGAGATGATGTAATCTGAGTGGATGCACGCAGCAACAGAAAGTCTAGCTATGACCAAGACCTCAAAGATACAGAGCCATTGAACAATGCAGATCACCTTGGATCACGTGCATCGCAATGTTGATTTGAGATCTGACATAAGAAAGTTTATTGTGTTTTTCGAAATAGTCCGGCTGTAAAATGAGATCAATCATTTCTTACTTTATTACTTTATTACTTAATTACATAAGATTATATAAGATGATTGATGTTTGATGTTTGCGGGATGCATTCCATAATTTCAACAATAAACCAAAATAAACCAGCTGTATGCCTGTATCTCTTTGGATATCTTGGGATACCCATCCCAAACGTTACCCTGGACGACATCCCGTGTCCTCGTCTCGTTTCCTGGCGGGGATCCCACTCCTACAAAAGTGTCGAATTTTGGGGCTCTAATATGATCTAGTTGGTGGTTTTAACCATCTTGAAAAATATGAAAGTCAGTTGGGATGATTATTCCATATTATTCCCAATATATGGAAAAGTAAAAAATGTATAAACATGTTCCAAACCACCAACCAGTGATAATATGGACCAATTTGAACAGAGAGCTTTCAGTGTCTCAACATTGCAGCATTTTTCCCGCTTACAACGGATTTTCACGCCAAACTAAAAACCGGGGATCTGGTTTCAATATGTTTCAATCTCCAAGATCTTTTTGATTCGGTGGTTTTGGTCCCCGCAAATGAGAACATTGCCATGTCCGCCATTGGCAGGTCACCCTATGCCCTTGCCAAGTAACATCACAGGCTATGCAAATCATTTGCTGTCACATGGTGGAGAAACCAGCCATCTGTGCGGGTTTTTTACAGAAACTAATTACAAAAACTCAAACATACACCAGGGGGGCAAAAATGCTGACAAGCAACATCTTACAAAACATGTGAGGAGATGTGAGGAAACGCCTCCAGGAGATCCCAAAAACCCATCGTTGGTCGCCCATCATATCCTCTGGAAATCCAACATGACACTGAAAACTCCGGATGTCTGTTGGAACCATCATCCGGACCTGGATCTTTGGGGATAATTTATCCCCAAAAAACTATGAATGGATATCTTGATGTGAGCAGTGTTCAAAATCTGGCTGGTAGAGCTGGATTCCCAGCTGGAGTTGATGTCGTCTCCAATGATTCCAATGATTCCAATCCCAATCCGCCCTATGAACATTTCCCCCAAAACATCCCCAAAACCCATGGGAATGGTAACTATGGCTAACTATGGTAGATTCGATCCTTAACAGGGTCTTTGGGACCATAAAAATGGGTGTGCAACAGGGGTCATCAAACAGGCTGACCCCAGCCTCTTCACAGGCACGGGCGGCGGAGGCATATCCGTATCAGCCTGAGGCACTGGCGCACTGGATTCGTGATGATTACCTGGGTCATATTCGTGATACCCTCTGGTAATGACTAACATGGCCATTTATAGTGAATTTTCCCATTAAAAATGATGATTTTCCATAGTTATGTTAGTTTACCAGAGGGTATACCATGGTTTAGAACATTTGAGAGCCAGTTCCGTATCATTCAAGAAGCTGTGAAAAACAAAGCTGAGTGATCAAGAAACATCAAACCAACTACACAAAGAGGTCTGTAATCTGTGCAATCTATCAAACACTGGCATACAGTCCCACTTGCACCCCGCCACATGTTCTGAATATTAAGCATGGTATCCAATGCTGTTGTTCAGTTGTGTGCCAAAACAAAGAAACACAAAACTCATGTCACAGAAAGGCTACTCACTACTCCCAGCCACTTGTTCAAAATAACAATCATCAGAAACTCAAATGCGGGCGATCATGGGCGATCAAACGTGGCTTGCTGGAAAATATACGGCCATTTACTTAACGATGACGTTCCCATTTCGTGCGGAATGTGCATTGACTTCGGGGATTTCCGATTTCGCCCGCCACATGTTTCATGACACCGTTGGTTACCATTTGATCTAGCGGAATCTAGCGAGTCGAATGGAAATTTCTAGACATTTTAAGAGAATTTAATACGACATGTTTAAAGCTCTTCTAGTTTTTGCTACATGTACATGATGTATGTGTGTTTTCATATTTTCATAGATGTTCCGAATTTTCACATACACCTTCACAAAGTCAACTTTTCTGCACCTTCACCTTACATGAAAGTGATTGCTATTTGTACCCAGCCGTCACCGGCCACCTGTCTGGTTGACTTCGCTGGATCTGCCCCATCCTTTCCAGCATTGGGAGAGCGACGCGACGAAACGAAACTTCAACGCCCAGCGGAGCGACTGAACCGACGAAACGAAAAAAAACCGTGGGATTTCAGTGATTTCCTCATGTTTTCCGTTTTCCCAGGAAAAATATGGAAACATGGGTTTTAATGTGTTCGAATTTCAAGTGACATCCTGTGAGGTCGCAGGAATATGCCAGAATTTCACATATTTGCGACTGGGTTTCCCAGTAAACTTTCCATTGCCCACCTGCAGCGCTCGTAGCGCAGAAACCTGGTCGGTTGACATGACACTATATGACACACTTAAATAATCCTATCCCCCTAATATGAAACACCAAAAACCTTTTCATGGGGGAATTTACACATCTTTAGGACCGTTTAGGTGGTGAAGATTACAGGGATGGGATGATGCTGGGGGGAATGAATATTGGAAAGGTATCCTCGGTGTTTGTATGCCATATATCAACTTAAGTATCAATACTAGGGTACATAATCTTGGAACCTAAATGACCGCTTATTCTGGATGCTTATAAAAACCCTTCATCTTCGGTCTAACCTCCGTATTGGATAATTACACAACCACAACAGACGCGGGTGGTCAAAAATCCCCATCATATCCCGGCGCCATCCTGCACCAGGCAGGGTAACTATTGGGAAGTATGCAAAACACTGTAAATCATATTACAATGAAATAAACCATCTACGAAGTGGTGCAGGATTTCTTTCATCCACAGTATTTACCTTAATTAATATACATTACTAACACAACACCTGATGTATACATACTTCATCTCTGTTACACATAATGTGTTTATGGTACCCCCTGAATCTGTCTTGGTTGGCCACGCCTCGGAAGGTCCTTCCAGCGCCGCCTGGTCGGGTCCTTCCAGCGCTGCCTCGGCGTGGCGTTTGCGCGGTGTCCTTTGGGATCCATTCCATTTCACATGTGTATTTACACCAGGTTCAAGTACCGTATTGACGCTAAATTGACGTGTTATTCTTTCATGACTCTTTTTCAGGCCATCTCTCTGTTCTGGTGAGTGATGTCTTGAGTTATATCTCCACTTCCTGATGGCTTGTTGGTCCCTTATGGTCCCTGTCTGAAAGTTCAAGTTTTCTTACAGTATGTCAGTATGTGGCAAATCCATCTTTCTTCAAGCTTATCAACATCCAAAACCAAGGAATTAGATCTGTATTTTCCGATCTTTTCATCCAGACTTTCTGGTTTTTATATGTTTTTGTCGCCATTTTTGTCGCGGAACAACCCAGAATCCACGACGACTTCCCAGCATTTTTTTGGGCACTGCGCCTGCTTCATGGCCCTGGAGAGCTTCAAGCATGGGGGCAAGGTCTGATGCTCCTGGCACAACTATCGTCGCCCGCGGCTGGTGAATGGTTGGTGAATGGGATAAACCAACAAAGCAAGCTTTAGCATTAAAAACAAGTTGGGAATAGTTGACAATTCTGATGGTGAATATTGGCAATATTGGTGAATAGTTCTCCTGGCACAAATATCATCAGAACAGTTTGTAACTGCTCATCTTTGATGTCATCAGCACACTTAGTTACTGTTGTTGATGGGATTTTGAACAACCCAATGCCATCAGAACTTCATCTTCATCTTCATCTTCATCATCATCATCATCATTTTCATCTTCTGACGCCTAGATTCCGGCATGGTTGGTTTTCGCCTCGTCGCCCGAAAATCCAGCCGCACATCGTCGATGAATTCGTACTTCTTTCCAGTACATTACATGGAATATGTTTCCAACATGGAAACAAGAAGCTGGCCCAAATATAAATGCTCAACTATAGTTGTTGTATACAATGTATTGTTTCCCTGGACGACAAGACCAGCACAAAAACATCAACCATTTGAGGATTTTCATAGGCCTCGCCTCGCCCAGAAGTAGTTCTGGCTTCTCCTGACACAATCTGAGGCTGTCCGGAGGTGTTGTTTTCTCTGAAACCACATTCGGCGATTTCAGCACATAGCACTAAAAAAATCAAAAATATCTAAAAAGATCGATTGATTAATAAATCAATATAACTTATTAAAATTGCTAATTACATCTAATTAATCATTATTATTTGAAGACAATATGGAAAGGACAGGAAATAAAGCAACGGAAAGCAGCAAGTAATTTTGATTTCAATGTGGACCCCACAAACGTGCTACCACTGTTGTGTTTACCCCAATAAATTTGGTGCGCAGTACGCTTGGCAGCGAGAATTTCTGTCCTACCTATCCCACTACCAGAATTTGTATAGGTAAACCATCTATACATGGGCCATTTTCCATGGTATGTTAAATAACCAGAGGGTACATTTTGCGTTCGATCACTTCCTGGCAGCAACCTGGACTTTGCAGATTTGAAACCAATACCCAGGGAATTCTTCAGGAACCCATGGGAAAATAGGTGATTTTATGGTGGTTTAATGGTGATCTAATGGGATTATACCCTCTGGTAATGACTAACAGTTTGCTATTGAAAATGGTGATTTAGTTTGTGGATTTACCCATTGATAGCAGGGTGATTTTCCATAGGTATGTTAATTTACCAGAGGGTACACATCAGAGAAACAAGAAACGTGTGAACTTTACTGTTACAACCTGCCGCACAATGCGAGCCAAAGCAAGTGCCACCCTCTCTGGGGTATCCTACACTTCGGGCTTCAGCCCTTGACTCTAGATGGCACCAATGGTACCTCACCACCCAGCCCAGCCAAACGTTTTTCACCCAGTCCAGTCCAGCTGTCCAACCTGCCTTGTCGAACTCGTCCCGACCTTGTCGGACCGATGAGGATCTCAAATCCAGTTGGCGTTTAGAAAAACTGGGTTGTTCCGAACGACACAGCCAGGTGCCTGCTACAATATCAAGGTGAGTGGTGGTTTCAACCCTTTCAACCCAGTTATAAAGTCGATCAAGTTGACAAAGCCAGTTCTTGTGGCCATTTTTTGGCCGGGATGATCCCTCTAAAACATCATGGCTTGATGGGCACAAAAAATGGCTTAGTGGCTACACCTTTTAAAAATGGCAGCCCCAGTTTACGAAAAAAGGGGTGAAAATATTGGGATATCATTTTAGTAGCAATTTATCCCTATTAATCCGTTGGCAGCAGTCCTCATGTTTACTGCTGGATACGATCCACCACTTTGAATGGAAACAGCACCGCTCTACTAGAGCCTGCTTCCTTAAGTCTACCCCACAACTTTAGTTACCCCCATGTATATGATTTTCCCAGCTATATACCTCCATTTCTAGAAAAAATACAGCCAGCCACGTTTGATTACCAGAGGGTACACCAAAACAAACAAAATCATGATAGGAAATAGGCAAATCATCCATACATGGACCATTTTCAATAGCATGATAGCAAACTGTTCCATTACCAGCGGGTGCAGCAATGGTAAATCCCCTATAAATGGAGGTTCGAAACGCTGGGAAAATCCTCATCAAATGATCAGTTTTCTTGATTACCAAAGGGTGCACCAAAACAACCAAAACCTCGTCATCCAACCTCGATTAGGCAAGTGGCTAAGTCTCGCCATGGGAGTGTCTTTCAACTCCCGCAAACGTGTCAGGAGCGTCGCCTGCGTGGTGGAGGGCCATGACTGTACCGGGTGCAATACCAGTAACCAAAGATTCAAAGACATACTCTGGCAGAATAAGTTTGACAAACTATGCCATGATGATATTCGCACATTCAACGATTGCAAAGATGACAGTCCTCCAAAAGCTAACGTCTGGATGACTGAGAACAAAGTAATTCACCAACCTCAAATAAGATAATGGTGGGGTTGATGCCTTGTACGAACTTGTGGTCAGGTAATGTTGAGGTCGTTAAAATTCACCCAGATCAGATGTCATAGGTGACACAATCAGAGCGAAAATTCTCGGGATCTGTCAAAGTTGAGTTGAGTACCCGCCAAACTTTGTGGCTTGTACTGAGGAATTTTTCAGAATCTGTGCTTGCTTCACAGCAGAAATTTGTAGCAGATATTTTTAATTCATCAAACCATCATGGGGGTATTTCCTCATTTCCGGAGTTATCCCCAATCCCAAACCACCGGATTCTCGGTGGAGACCTGTCCCTGTACAGCTGGGTGGTGAAAGCCATGGAGTCACCGGTCAAACCATATACCCTCTGGTAAACGTTTACATAACTATGGAAAATCACCATTTTTCATGGGAAAACTCACTACAAATGGTCATTTTCAATATCTATGTTAGTTTACCAGAGGGTATATCCAAAAACAAACTGTGTTCGTATACAACACTTAGACATACGTCAAGCCATTAAGATTATAAACCGCAGCCCCACCTCAGACATGCGTACCACTTCTGCAATCTCCTGGCTCAAACGGTCCCAGGGTGCCCCAAAACAAAGGATGGAAAGAAAACCCCAAACTGGAGCAATTTTGGAGAACATTCTGCCGAATTTGGACATCTCGTTTTTGAAGTGAATACGTTGGGTACGGTATATGATAGTATATGGCTGCAACGTGGGCAAGTTGGTATCATTGATAATCAAACACAAGCCTGATTTCATACCATTTTTCAAAGCTTCCTCCAACCGTCATTGTGAGATTCCAATAAGTTATCAGTTATCATAATTTATCCTACAAATCATCCAAACATGATCATTATCTCAATGGCCATGTCAGGAACCTAAATTGGAGGTACCTACCATATATAAGGCCTATTTCTAAGGCCTAAATTTTAGGGAATATCCCCAAAAAATATGGTCAGAAATATGGTACTAACGTACCTCCATTTTAGGATCCTGAAATTCCAATTGATTATCTATCCAGATTTGGCTTGTTATCTGATCAAAATCCTTGGAGTTTGGTTCAATTCCAAGTCATTGCCCCAGAAAGCCATGGCCCCCAACAGAAGCGAGAGGTCCTTGGGCGAGCACCGAAAGCCGTGGTAGAACCTCAGGAATTGAACGGAAAAAACACACAGGAATCCTTCTGTCGTGTAATAGTGATAATCATACACTAGTAACTAGTACATGATGGTAAATAATTCTAAATATCATTCACTAATGGTTTAATGGTAATAATAATCACTAATATATTGATAATAGTCATTGACTAATGGTAAATATAATAATGGTAATAATGGTTTCATTGCCATACTGGGATCTTTGAACACTTGGATCGCCCAGAAAGTCGAATATGTGGATGCACACACACACACATGGGGCCTTCCCAGGCCAAAGTTCCAGTTTCAAGCACTTCTGAGTTTGGAATGATTGTAAGACTTTCTGGGGCATCTTCAGTCCCTTTTCCTTTCTGCTCAGCTTCAAGATTGGACCTTCGATCATATATCATCTGAATCTGCAAACAGATGTGACGACTGTGGGTCAGAAATCAAATGTGTCCAATAATATAATATATACTATTATTATATCCATTGAACATAAATCCCGTATACATCGTAATTAAATTATATATATTTATATATATACATACGTATATATTTATTTTTAAAAATACATTGTATTATGTATATATATATATATTAAAAAAAATCGGTGTTTGTTTTTCTCCGATTCTTAGAACGGGGAGTTTTCAAACAAAAGGGCGTCCCAGCGATGCAATCAGCAAGGCGGCGCCGCAGAGGCCGTTGGGCCGGCGGCCTCGGTGAAAGCGCCGCGGAGCGTCGGGAAAAATGCCGATGTCATGAGAATTGCATGGGATTTCATGAGAAAAATGCCGATTTTCATGGGAGATTTTTAAAACATGTTGATCAAATAAACTGATTTTCATGTTGATTTGATGGGATTCAATGGATTCAATGGTGATTTAGCAGGATTTCATGGTGATTTGATGATCATTCAATGGGATTTCATGAGATTTCATGGGATTTATATGAGAGGGCCATTTGCCGGTGACTTTTTAATGGGGATTTCTATCACATGATTCAACTCCTGTCAAGTGAAGACTCATGGTGACATTTCAAAAATGGCAACAGTGGAGAAACAACAGCCCCCAGCGCCAAGGGCACTTGGAGAGGTCTGCCCCTGAGCAATAATGTCCTTTTGGTAAAAATAGAGGGGCCCCTGTGGTATACCATATATCATCATTTTCCTGTTGTTAAAGGGGTAAACTAACCCCTTTATTTATCAACCAACCAATGGGAAAAGGACATCGCCCCTAAGGCTATGGCCAATGCAGATCCAATCACGATGCCTGTGCCGCGGCGAAAAGCGACGCAGGAGGAGCATCCACGGCATCCATCGATTGGACGATTGGAGCGTCCAGTAATCCTTAAAATTGCCATTGTTCAATGCGAAACATTGAAATGATCACCCAAGGAAAAATATGGACACATGGGATTTTCAAAGAAACCCACATTGCATGATTAATAAGGTCACAATGAAGTCTTACATCTTAAAAACAGGAGATCTTATGATCTACACTACATGGCCTGCAATGCCACATTTCGGACCTCGACCTGGATAGATCATAAATAAGTATTCATAAATAATAAATCCCATCCGCATCCCTGATCAAAAGGGCCGCCAATCTCTCTTGAATATGTGCTTATAAGTAGGATTTTAAAGTTTAGGTTTCAGTCATACTAACATAATCTAAAATATATCAAAACCGTTTGTTTGATTTCGAATGTGGGTAAGCGCGCTTTTTCGGTGGTGGCCCAGGGGCCCAGCTATCTTCTTGTCACTTAACTTGCCAAGGCACATAAACTGGATCAACCTCATTGCCGTGTTCTGAACCTGAATCAGTGACGAGAGGCTCTCTCCAGTTTCAGAACTAGAGTGGGTCTTGGTCACAGCTGGGAACCTTTTGGGTTGGTTTAACATGGTTTGGGTTAATTACAAATCTAGACCAATGCTGACCTAGAACAACCCGCACCAATCATTCAGGGCGTGCTGCAAAACCCTTCAGATTCATCTATGTTTCCATTCACTTCCATCCAAAGATTTTCCATTTCCACGGCCACTTTATCTGTGATGGCAACTTTATCTGGAAATTTACTTAGCTGACTACTAGAAATTGCCACTTATCTATGATGACCCTCTGCACCTTACATTTTGACCCAGATTTGGAAACATATGTTTCTCAAATAGGCTTTCAAAAAGGTATCTCCAAATGAATCAAGGTACAATCAAAAATCCCATCATTTATCTTGGCAGTTCATTTCATATGCAAAATTCTGGAATGATTATCATATGGAAGTCATTAGTCAAGCCACGGGTGTATCGTTAATGAAACCATTATTCAATATGATTATCCCAGCGATTACCCCTAGGTTTATGATATGTTACCTATAGTGCATATGGGTGTGTCTGAAAATGGGGTATACTCCCCAAATGTCTACCTCAAGTGGGAAATATAAATAGAATTAAATAGAACTAATGGTTAACCATTGAATGGAATGGGGCAGTCTGTTTGCAAACAAACCCACATATCGCTAATCAACCCATGTCCTTAGTCCCTGTGATAAATACAATAATGATTGTGTTTATCCTATTATGACAGTAGATCAGAATTAGGTAATTACCCCAACACTTGGATGGTTAATACTAAATACCTAGCACATTCCTGTAGTCTGTGGTGAAATATAGGGCTTAAATGTTCACCCATCTCCATATGTTGAATAGATATTAGATATTATTAGATGGTATAGGGTTTAATGATGTTTAAAATGATCAAACTAGACCATCAATGATTCTTACCCATGTGATACCCTCTGGTAAACTAACATAGCTATTGAAAATGACCATTTATAGTGGATTTTCCCATTAAAAATGGTGATTTTCAATAGCTATGTTAAATTACCAGAGGGAACCCATGTGATACGAAAAATCCTGATGTTTACGCCAGCCAGGCTTTCGCGCCTTCCGTTGCATGCCACCCAAGGTCAAGCGCCGGGCGAAGCCTTGGCATGGGCGGGCCCAACGTTGGGTTTCGAAGTCATATGGAGATAAACTAGGATAGATTAAACAAATAACTGGGATATAATATGTATGTACAATATGTATATATATATATGTGTATGTGTATATATATATATATATATCCATATTGTATCATTGTGTATATATATATATGAAAGTACATCAAATGGACATGACATGGACATAGTGTGGCAGAATGACATGTAAATGTCAATATATGTTTATAGTTTGTTCAGAACAGGGCGCTACCAAGTTGCAATTCAGCAGGTTGCAAACACCAGGTCACCAGGTGCGGATTGATTCTATGATGCCTGAGTAATGCATTTCGTGGCGCGTCTACCTTGCCGCCTCTCGAACTCTGGCTATTTGGTTGCGACTCAAAACCCACATGTATATATTATTGTTATCATTATCATTATTATCCATTACTATTATTATTGTTATTTCGATTATTATCATTGCTATTTTCATTACTACTATTACTACTATTGTTACTTTTATTGTTATGATTATTACTACATTATTAATTATTGTTATTGTTTTTATTCTGATTATATATATATAATCATATATATATATTGTAAATAATAAAAGTGCTAAAGATATGCAGACCAGCATAGACCAGCACATGATAGGGTCAACTCCTCGCCAACATGGCTGGATCAACTTCAATAGCTATGAACATCTATTGTTCTTTCAGTTGCTCGCCACCAGATTGAAATGATGTTCATAATGACCATAGATGTATCATAATAATGTTCTAATGATGTTCTAATGTTCGATGTTCATAATGACCAGGCTTCCAATTCTTCTGATACATCGAACATTATGAAAAAAACAGACTAAAATTGACTAAGGATTATGCATCTTGCACCTGTGATCAGCTATTTGTAAGCACTGAAACAAAAAGGTCATATCGGCTTCGTGTTGGTCTATCTATTCTATCTCCATGACCTTGTGTAACCAGGTCAATAGTCAGCCAAGGAACGTTCGATGAAGATGGAGGGGTCCACCAAAGGCACTTCCACCTGCTGCGAACCGTCATCATGCAAAAACTCCATGGAAAACCGGAAAACCTAGCTGATTTTCGAATATTCCAAAGGAAGATCTTTACTGGTTGGTGGTATACCTACCCCTCTGAAAAATGATGGAGTTCGTCAGTTGGGATGATGAAATTCCCAACTGAATAGAAAGTCATAAAATTCATGTTTGAAACCACCAACCAGAATATTATGCGTATATCATATTCTCATGGGATTTTATATTCCAACCAAAACATGTTTGAAACCACCAACCAGTTTATATTGGATCTGTACACAAATCCTGGCAGGTCCAGCTCTCAGTCCATGAACCTTTCATCGGATCCTTTTTTTGCCATGCATGGATGATTGGGAGCGGCCGCGCTGCCCATGGTACCCAGTCGGAAAAATCTAAGAAATGTCTATTGATCCAAAAATCATCCAGTTGTGGATAATATGTCCATCAAATGAACAAAGATATGGAACACTGACCATTTCAAGATCATTTTCCATAGAAAATTGCGGGTTAACATGGGTGTTCCCATGGGTTTTCCTGAGGTGCCACACTGCCGTGTTGCCCAGCTGTTGATGGGCTGCATCGCCCCCTACCTTTCTGAGCGTTTTTTTAGAGCGGAAATCCACCAACTTCATGGGGGGGTTTATAGCTGGGAAAATCATTCTGGGGATATATTGGGATATATGTTAAGAATGGAGTAGTGGCTGGTTGGTGGTTTCAACCTACCCCTCTGAAAAATGATGGAGTTCGTCAGTTGGGATGATGAAAATCCCAATATGATGGAGAGTAACAAAATTCATGTTCCAAACCACCAACCAGGTGGGATATAATGGGATAAATGGAGGACATAGATGCAGGAAAAAGGGGTTGGAAGATTAGTTTCCACTCAACATTGGTGATTTTTTGGGTCAAACTGTGAATTTTCCAGAGGTCAATCATTTATAATGGGGATATATTGATGGAATGTTAGTGGGATATATGATATATTATGATATATTGATGGGATATATCATATATTGTGATATATTGATGAGGATACTAAACGAGATATTAATGGAGACATTCATGGGGATACTATGAGGTGGATTAACCAAAAAATGATATTTTTTGGGAAAGATAACCAACTTGATATGATTTGGCTGTGTATGGAAATGGGATACACCACCCAAAAACTGCATTCTTATAGGGTGACGATAAAGCCACCATGGGATTTAGGGGTGCTCACTCTTTTCAACCGAACCCATGACTTATCCAACCAGCCCCAAAAATATGAAACTCATGGAATATCCAATTGAATTGGGATAGTCATTTTGGAATGAGAGTTTGGAGTTGGATGGACATTGTATACATTGCAAAAACCGCATCTTTCGGTTCCATAAAAGGCGACCATATTTGATGCGATCTGGAAGTTTTTGGCAGCAGTTTGGAACCCTAAGAAAAATAGCAACTGGCTAAAGCACCATCGGTGTATCGCATCGCTGAACTCTGGGCGCCAGGACTAAGCGTCGCATCAACTTCATGTACACGCGGCCGATGGTCTGTGCGCCAAGGGTCCGTTGTGGGTTGATTCAAGCAGTGGATCAAACCATGTGAAACCACTGGTGGATAGGTCAAAACTGGGCAACGCACCCCCCAAAAAAAAAATGTTATGGTAATTACATGTAATTACCAATATTTGCGTGACCCAGCACTGGAATTTCGACTCGTACCCACTTACAGATGCAAACATTGAAACTGCTCCAGCGTGACATTTGAATGTGGCAAGACCGTGGCAAGCAACACGCTGCTTTCCCAACAAAATCAATCAATTCAAACCAACTGATCTAGTACTCCTGAGATCGCCAGCAAGAATATGCAACATGACCTCCTGGTAATACCGGAAAATCCATGTTTCCCAGCTCATTGCCATGGCCATACTGCTTGGTTAGCACTATATCAGTTCTTTTATATAATTGCTTGAACCAACTTGATCATTGGCCACATAACAAAATTGTTGGTTTCTTCCTTCTTCTTGTCGGCCCCCATTGCTGGCTCCATGTTCAAACCCTGACCTGATAACATTGAAATCTTGAGTTTCTATTCGGTATTCATTTGATGTTCAAGCATTCAAAAAAAGTTCAAAATTTCCCAAACATGATTTCAGATTTGCCCAAACCTTCTTCCATCCGCTGCACCTTCACCGGAGTCTGCAAGACATCTGAGAAGTCGATCAACATTTGCGGGGAGCGATTTCTCCTCGCGCGAGGAAGGGATCAGCTTCGCTGGTGCATCGGAAGAGAAGGAAACCATGGATTTTCTTCGCCAAGACATCCTAAAACGTAAAGCTTTGAAAGAGGTATTCTTGGACATCCCTTGAATTATGGACAATTTGCATTATAGACAATTCTACACCCCCATGAGCAATACATTTTCTGCTAAATCAAGGAACTGATTAACTGAGAGATATTCTTATTTACATTTAATATCATTTACCCTCTGGTAAACTAACATAACTATGGAAAATCACCATTTTCAATGGGTAAACCCACTATAAATTGCTATTTTCAATAGCTATGTAACAAATTACCAAAGGATAACATCCTATCAACCTCCAATTCTCCCCCTAATCTCTAAAAGTTGGTCTCCCCAGCGCCTGCAAACCACATAGAGACATGCGGCCGTGACATAGCGCTGCTGCAGCCCAGCCTTTGGACGATCGCTAAAAAGGTCGGGTTTCGTGGGGTAGAAACCAACTATCACTGTGGGATGGTCCTCAAAGAAACGAGCAAGGTCTGGCAGAGTTCCATATGCCTTTTTGATTGCAGGCTACAAGCGCTGGGGTTTAGTCACCGTTGCAGCAAGTTTATCTAGTTTATCATCATGCTCCCCAGCCCCAAACGCAGCCTCCCTGGGGATCCCAAACGTTGAAATTCAGTTGTACAGCCAGCTGGTACATCCGACGTCCAGCTTCCTGGCAAGGGTCCCCATAGATACTTGAGTAAGCTGGGTTCATATAGTTCATGTCATGGCTAACTATAGATTGTTATATCTAGTTGCAACGATTTACGGTGGATATATATATATATGTATATATATATATATTAAATATCATATATCATTATACTATACTATATATAATACGATATATACTAAATTTTTATACTACATATAATATGTTATACGTTATACATTATACTTTATATATTATGGTCAGTGCCGGAATTATAGAACGGAAGTTGAAGAGGACGAAGGTACGGTTATTTACCGTACCCTGTTGTTCCATAATTCTGTTTTCCTCGGAAGGTGTGAAAAAAAAATTAATATCTGATCTTCCTCTTAATTTTTTGCGTCGTTCTATAATTCTTGTCGGAGCGCTGCTGTTCTATAATTCTGTTTTCCCCCATTTTTCTCACATTTCCCATTTTCGTTCTATAATTAATGT
>Ga0126342_10005719_pt1 | contig 21828 bp, 22 predicted proteins | sample Cyp1metagenome_FD_92528 | JGI IMG/M metagenome (GOLD analysis project Ga0126342, IMG submission 92528) | Coral microbial communities from Lord Howe Island, Old Settlement Bay, Australia - Cyphastrea 1 metagenome | ecosystem: Host-associated > Invertebrates > Cnidaria > Coral ... | reverse complement strand
TCTGGAAGTCGCGGTTGAGGTCCGGCAGTGCCCACTGCGATCTGGAAGTCGCGGTTGAGGTCCGGCAGTGCCCACTGGGATCTGGCGCTCGCGGTGGAGGTCCGGCTGTGCCCACTGGGATCTGGACTGCGAGGAGGAGGAGGAGGAGGAGGAGGAAGAGGAGGAGGAGGCGGAGGAGGAGGAGAACAGCTCTGATAAAATGTAACAACCCTCACCTGGCAGGTGGGGAATAACAATCTTGAATTTTTGAATAAACCATGTCAAGAATAGAATGCCCATGCACAAACTGTACTTGGAAGGACCTCTTGGATGAGAACTACAGACTAAAATATCTAAAATGTTGTTCTATGTTGTTCTGATTTATGATGCATATATGATGCATTTGTTTGAGCAAGTTCTGAGAAGCACATGTCAAGCAGTTCATATTGTGCATGTCGTAGGATGAGATCCATTGCAGTCCAAAGGAAACATGGGGAAACCAAAAAGGAAAACACGAGGAAACTGGATGTGTTCAGACTTCAGACGTTTATTTATCATTTTATATCCATGTTATTTTTAGATAAAAAAATTGAATGCATATTGAATGCTCAGTATTCCAATATTCATTTAGATGTGGTATGATGTGGTCCATGTCAATGTCTAACATTCTCTGTTTTCAATGACTAGAGGCACTTTGACCCCTTCGCAGGTGTTGGCCAAGATTCGTCGAGTCAAAAGGCAAAGATCTCTATGCTCGATGTTCCTCGGGCTGATATCAGAAGAATCATGAGAATCATGAGATTCTTCTTGGTGATTGGTGTTTTTGTATACAGACTTATACATTATACATGTTACTCACATGACAACGATTATCGTGGCTGTATCATCCACTGTGTGAGAATTGAACCTGGATTCAAATGGAATGTTCCGCGCTTTTGATAGTGACATTTAGTGGCTAGTGAGACGCTTGGCAAAAAATGATGCCCGACGCTGCAAGGAATGCGATGACGGCGGATTTTCTCACGTTGCTCGCTTTGCTGCCCGCAGAGCCGTGTATGCTTCGAAGTCTGACCGAATTTTCTGCGTCGTTCCATCTTCAGATGGCGATATCATTCGAGTGACTTGACAGTTGAGAAGATGTTGAGAGAATTTGAGGCTAGTTCAACTATTTCGCAAGAAACTCACTTGAATTCGAAATGATTTTGATAGTTGTGCTCAGGCAGGCAGCCGTTGCAGTGGCAACGAGGGTTTTGACTTTGCACTGCCTGTGGAACGTGAACACAAGGTGGCTCGGTCTAAGCATAAAAGTGCCAACATCGCCTCATCGCTATCATTTGAGATATTTGAGAAGTGGAACACAAGTCACAATCAGGTGGTTGTAGGAGAGGACAAATATGAATCAAATAATATATATATTTTTTAAAGATGATTTCTTCTGTGGTTTGATTTTCTTGGCGAGGCAAGAAACATCAAGGCGTAAGAAGACTCGACAAGCCGTCGCATGTTTTCTGTTTCTCTCAGGTAGCCCGTGTGGCGCCAGAGCTTGGAAAATCCTTACGCCTTTGTGTGGGCTTTCGAAAAGGCCAGCGACAGCTTTCCGGAGAATATTGCAACAGATTGCAACAGGCAACAGACATATGCAGCATTCCGCAGTGGCAATGATGATGTTTTCACTGTTCTCTAATGTTCTCTAATGTTTGAATGACTACATGGTTCTTACGTTGTAGTTGTGACCTATGTCCAGTTTCTTGTTTCAGCTCTGTCAGCACCATGATGTTCTTCTTTTCTTTTCGGGAGTAGACGTTGGTCATGCTACTTTTAAAGTAAATTTGGAGTCGACAGAACTTGAGGCAAAGACAGAGCTTTTGTGGGAGTTGACGAACAATGTGAAACCTTGCAGAGCATCGCGGCTGAGAGATTTCGTTTTTTATTGTGGCATGAGCAAATTGCCACGATGGGGTGGAGTGACGACTTCTTAGAACCAAGTCGAACCAGGTAGAGATGGTAGAGATGGTAGAGATGGTAGAGCAAGACGAGCAAGACGAGCAAGACATGGCAACATAGTACTGTGACAAAAGATACTTAAAAGATACTTAAAAGATACAAAAGATATACTTAAAAGCTTTGGCCGAGGTATCAGCGTGGATTTCAAGGTGCCATCGTTGCTGGACATCGCAGCTTCAACACCTTCGAGTTCAACCGGTTCAACTTCCGAGACGGCACCGTTGTTCACCATTGTGGAAGAACAGGTCTGCATCCAACGAGCATCCAGCTGTTCATAGCTATGTCATAGCTGTTCAATGAACTTCAATGAACTTCAATCCTTTTCGTGTCTCCATTGTCAACATGTCAACATATGTCAACATTGTTGGTCAAGGTCAAAGTCCATCGAATTCCATCGGTATCATTCTTTATTCGTTCTTTATATTCTCTGTGATCATCCGTGATCCACCAATCGTATGCTAGATGCTATACTGACTGCACTGGCGACGCTGGCTACACGGCTACACTTGCACCCTCTAGTTGGGCTTCAATTTGTGCAGGTTCTTTGCTTTGGTTTCCTTTGCCCACATGTGCTGAGCAGCTTGAAGTGACCGAAGCTGTTTGCTTTTGTTTTGACTCGCTATAGCGATGCTCACTGTTGAACCACATCAAGTAGTCAAATGCAGAACAGAATGTTAGAACTGATGTGTATAATGTATATATAATATATATATAATGTGATATCCATTAATCCATCCGTGTGTTCTTGTTGCTGATGCATTACGCCATGCGAAGTCAAGACTGAAAAGTGGTAGATTGGACTGGCAATTCAATCTGCCTCAGCTTGAACATCGAGCTGGCCATGCACATAGTTGCCACATGTTGCCACGAATCTCCTGTTGGATTGGTGAAACAAGTTTCAGCTTTTGCCTGTTCGATGCACAAGATGCGATACATCTTAACGATAAGGACATTGCAAGACAGACATGTGGATGTAATGCAAACATCTGGGATCTAGTAGTCTAGTGACATTGTGATGACCTGCGAATTCCTGTTTGCTGAAGTGGCTACTCACAAGATCTTACAAGCAGCTCATGCTTTTGAACGTTTCGTTGCACGGAGGCCACAAGTGGGAAGGGATTTGGACCAGAAATGCCAGAGAAGAAACGAAAGCACAGAGCTGAAACAGAGCTGAAGTGGTGACAGGAGAAACTACACGGAGGACGGAGACAATGGAAACAAACGTAACTAAGCGCTTCCTAAGCGCTTGAAGGTGGGACGCATGTTTCTGTTATATTTCTGTTATGAACTGCTAAAAAAGACCTGACAGGTATTAGACAAACACTGCAATGGATCTGTGCAGGAAAGAATTTCGTCCAGTTTTGAGCTGTATCGATTGTGTGTCATGGTGACCTGGGTCAGCAGATTCGATAGAGATTCGACAGAGATTCGACAGAGATTCGACAGATATGCCATTATGCCAAGGTTCGTTGATGTCAAAACTGAAGAAATCTCGGCCGTCCTTGGCATTGGCAATGGGTTCGGCTCTTACATTACACTCAAGAATCCAGAAAAGTTTGAATGCCCTTGTCTCAGGAATGCTAATTAGGTCTATATTAGGTCGGTATTCTATGATAGTTCCGACCACTTTGGCCAACTTCCTGAAATGTCCTGAACACCTTATAGCACCTTACAACACTTTTTTTCACTGTGATCTGAGAGGCCAGAAGGCTATTCAGTGCGAGAGGGCAAAGTCTTGGCCGGTGATGTGGAAGCTTTCCAGGTCCGTACAGATGCAGTATAGATTGATGTAGATCGACCTCGGAGCGTAGATAATGTAGATGTCTATAGATGTCTGATCATGTTTCTGTGAAGCAAGGACTTCTGTCCTCATGTGTTAGTTCAAAAATATGGCAAGAAACCTGATTGAGGATTTTGAGGTTGAAAGGCATGTCTCATCGATGGACAAAGCATTGTGATATATGTTGTGGAAATCAATCTGTTTTTGCTTCCACATGTTCAGGTTCTCCGGCTGACAGAGTGGCCCACCGCCAAACTGGCATTGATTGTGGTGATATCACGTAAAGCTTTTCCAGCATGAGAAACCATAGAAACAGTGGCGGTAAGTGCAACATTTCAGCTTTCGCTGTTGGCAAGTGACGGGGGAGTACTGGGAAGATCTGAAGAGTGGCAGGCAATACTTGGTGCAGATATTCTAGTTCGAGAACGGCTCGTATTCTCGCCAGCTCCCTATTGCATGCGACAAAAATCAACCTAAAATGGAGGAAAAATAGTAATACAAATCCCTAAGTTGCAAAGTTACACTTCGTTGACTCTGACGTTTGCATTTCCTGAGGTTTAGATTGAACCGAATGTGGCTCCCAGCGACTGAAAGCCCACTTGAAGCCAGAGAAGTTGTCGACGTGTGAGAAAAGGACGAAAGATGCGAAGAAAGGATTCATCGATGATTCATCGGCATACTGAAGCCTTGTTTTTTTCTCCGATTTGATTCCACTCATTGCATTCTTCACTGCATTCTCAGCCGCCTCAGTACGAAGAACTTTGGACTCATTTCGTTTCAAAAACAAGATCAGGATCCATCATTTACATTCATGTACATTCATTTACATTCATTTACAGCATCCACATATTCCTCGTTGGAGTTGTTTTACCTACTAACAGTTTTCAATTCTATCATGATCGTGGCTCATAGCTTATCGATTGATTCTATGCCGTGGGCAATTTTGCTGTGGATTGTTCCTTGGACGAAGTTCTTTGTTTGAAGTAAACTTTATGAACATTTGTGAATTCGGCATAGATTTCTTTGCAGGTGTTTTGTTTTTGGAGTGACTTAAATTCCAGAATCTTAAGAGTTCGGAGAGTGTTCTTAAGATTTTCTTCAGAAGTCTACTTCCTACATCTTCCTACTGACATGCGGAGAGGTTTCTCCATGAGCGGCTACGCGAAAGACTCCGCGGGGAAAAACCCTCGTGGCTTCAGCAGCAAAGCGTCCCTATGGGAAGATTTCATTCTACAATATTCTACACATTTATCCGGACATAGATATCATAGATGGGACGTGACCGGACATGATGGGGCATGCCATGGCATGCCTATGTTGATTTGCCGAACAAGTCTTTGCCATGAAGAGAAGTGCGAGTTACATATGTTACATGGAGTCTCCCGGAGTTCCATTGAGAGGAATATGATTTTGATATATAAAAAAGATGGAAACGGACAAATGAATACAAATGAGACATGACACGAGGTGACTTATAATAGGATGCATTTGTTGCGGTCTATTGCGATCTTTTGATATTGGATGCCGAGATGGCAGATGTCAAATGGTGAGATCCAAGGCATCCTGGCGTTGTTTGACGTGGATGGGACGCTGACAGAAGCGCGCAAAGTGGTTTCACCAGAGACGGTTTCCTTTTTACAGGTGCGCCGTGCGCGTTAGCAAGATTGTCCAAAAAATCAACAAGATTCATAGTCAGCATAATTAGTACGGCTCAGCAAGGTTTCGACTGCAGGTTTGCACTTTTTCTCATGTCAGTTTCTCCTTGCTATTGAATGGGTCCAGTGATGCCAATGTAGTAGCAGGTTGACAGATTACAGTATGACAGTATCCAACAGTCACTTCAGTTCATCATTGATCATGATAGCCTCACAGTCTCAACGATAGATATGATAATCTGAAGGATAGTGATGAACCATGATGAACCATGATGAACCATGATGAACCATGATGAACCATGATGAACCATGATGAACCATGATGAACCATGATGAACCATGATGAACCGATGGTTTCTGATGGTCTCATCGAAGAACGTGAAGAAGTCTTGTCTTGAGGCCTTGCGGACAAAGATCTGCACCGGCGTTGTGGGAGGCTCCGACATGGTGAAGCAGAAGGAGCAGCTGGGTGACAGTGTGGCCCTCAAACATGGCCCGGCCCGATGTGGCCGGGCCCGATGCTCTCAGAGATCTGCTTTGGGGGTTCCAGAAATTCAGAGATTTGAAAGACTTGTTCACAGCTTGACAATTAAGGTGAGAATGAATGAGGACGATGAAATGCTTTTTGTTTGGGGTGTTTCCAAGCTCATTGAGGTCCAATGTTGTTTGACTATGCGTTCTCAGAGAATGGATTGCTGGCATACAAGGTCCGAATGCGAAGCTGGACGTAGGGACGGTTGGGACGGTACGAACATGAGAGGAGCAACCGTCAGCATGTCAATGCGGTGGCGATTGCAGTTCTCTGGCCTGGATGTGACGTTGATATTTATTGAATTTGATTGATATTTGTTGTACATTACATTGCCCAAAATGAAAACTATTGAAGCTGACACCCAGTTTGCCCGGTCTTTCCCGGTATATCCCGGTATGACGTATGACCATGGACCCTAGGATGGCCAGAAAATTGGCGAGACATCGATTGTGAAGCATCTCGGAGAGGAGCTTGTCTTGCAATTTTGCTCAGACAGAAGCAGTCAGGATGAGTCAGGTGCTATGTGGGTACCCATGTGTGACATATTGTGTGACTATGTGACACTATGTGTTACTGCATTTTAGCAGCTTGACGAGCTTGGCTTGGAACACGTCTATAATTGAAAATATCCACTGTGTTTGTCGGGGCCTTTATCGTTCATTGCAGTCCTGGAGAGGAGAAGCTGAAGAAGCTCATCAATTGGGCCCTGAGGCAACTTGGTATCGTTGACAAATGGCACCGCATGGCGCAGCGTTTTCGCTCATGAGGTACTTTGCAGATCTGGACATTCCAATCAAACGCGGCACATTCATCGAATTCCGTCAGGCAAGACCGAATCATGTGAAATTTATCCAAATATTGAGCATCCCAGCCATTGCAAAATGCACGTGCATGATCTGCCACGAAACTGCCACGAAACTGGAATGATGTGACATGGTGATGTGGTGTGATCTGACGAGGGCATGCTGAACATGTCTCCTATTGGCCGCAACTGCAGCAGAGAAGAGCGTCAATGCCTCAGAGACACTTCTGTCAACCACCTCCAAGATGCCTCAGGCATCCTTAGGCCACCCCACAATGACCTTGACCTTTCCAATAACCTCATTTGATCTCATTTGATTTCAATTTGTCTTTACAGTGGATTGCGGTGGTTTGCGATCGTTTCAAGTAGCCTCATGTAATTTTCCGTGCTTAGGAAACGACTTCGAAAAGTTCGACTTAGCTAATGGCATCCGCCAGGTGCGGAGATGAACCGCAGATCTTCATAGATCTTCCGACATCATTCCGCCCCGCATCGCCCGATCCTGGGCAGACCATGGTGGAAAAGATGCGGAAGGAGTTTGCAGACTACGGCTTGAGCTTCTCCATAGGCAGAGCTTGACATCGACACGGCAAAGCGCCGCAATTGGCATTTGGCAATCTTTGAGTTGCGACGTCACAGCATGTCCATGGCCAACGTGTCACGACATGTCAATTTCTTTGGAGGTGGGCAAGTCTCTTTTGACGTGTTTCCGATACTCGGCTCATTGGCTACTGAATTTCCTGGCAAATCGAGTCAGAAGCAGTCCAGCAGTGAAGTATGGTCAGTATTGAGATGGGGTAAAAGATGGGTAAATGGGTAAACGGTAAAAGAGTTATTGCAATTTATTGCAGACTATTGTTACCAGAATGATCAGAACGCAGTCCGATTCTTTGGCTCCTTGATAGTACGGATTTGTTTTTTCAATCCCATTCTGCCTTCCTCCTTCCTTGTTGGCTTGCTTAGTCATTTTACTTGCTTGCTTGCTTGTTTGCAAGTTGTTCTGTTTTTTAGTACTGTGTTGAGAAATTGCGCAAGAGCTGAAGTTTCTGATATATTTCTCAGTATTGTTTGCTTGTCCAGATATGTGCGTACTTGTGTGTTTGTATTCTTGCTGCTGCTACTGTTGTTGTGTTTGTTGTGTTTGGTGTTTGTTGTTGTTGTTGTTGTTGTTGTTCTTGTTCTTGTTCTTGTTCTTGTTCTTGTTTTGTTGTTCTTCTTCTTCTTCTTGTTGCTGCTGGTGCTGTGTGGTGTGGGATTGGTTTGTTCACATCTGGGACGTCAGCCCACATCGCACCTCAAAGTTTTTTCATGGAGTCATGAATTGAATGTTATGTTTGATATTTCAACCGCAACTTTGGCCCCGAATAATAAGATTCAGATAAGACATATGTTGCAAAATGATACAACCTCAACAGACATCTCCTGCCCAACAGCCATGCCTTGTGGGATGTGCCATGTGTCATGAGAATCGTAGGCACGCAGTGCATATGAGTCCCCATGTACTTCCATCATTTTCCACTGCGCTCCAGGACCGGTTGGGACAAGACCTATTGCTTGCGATATCTCCCAGAAGCCGACTTTGACGAGATCCATTTCTTTGGGGACAAAACGTCCACGTCTCATCCAATCACAATGTTTGCTAAAAAGTGTGTAGAAGTAATATATTAGTATGAAGTAATGATGTCTTAAGCTGAAGGTTCCGCATGTTCTACCAGGTGTGAAGCCTTTCGATGATACATATGTTGATATCATGGTTGAAGTATGTTGAAATGCTTGCAGTGGTGCAGATAGTGACCCTTAGGTTCGAAGGTGGCAACGACTTCGAGATTTACACCCATCCACGGACGATCGGACATAGCCACAGACTTGGTGATAAACGGTCTACGGTAGTCTACGGCATTCACATGGCATTCACATGGCATTCACTCCACAACTCGTTTTTGGCAAAGACTTCAGGAAAGTGTTTTCCACGTGTTTTCCACGTGTTGCTATGTGCAAAGATTCACACCAAGGCATTGATGACCAAAATCCACTCACAACCCTCAAAAAGTCCAATCCTCTGAGTCCTGAGAGCTTTTTGGCAGTTTTGTATTTTGATCTCGAAAGACCAAGAAACTTCGAAAGACAACTCTGAAGAGATTGTGAAGATATCTTCAAATTTTGCAATGTGCCTTTATGATCCTTTATGTGCTTTCCACAATGTGAACATGTTTGTCGATGTGGTGCAGTTTTCTCCTGAAATACACCCAGACGGGACCCAGACATTTGCCATTTCAATGCAATGTCTAGCTGCGCATTGCTGCACATTGCTGCACCTTCCTGCATCTTGAGGTTGGAGGAGCTTTTTGGTGTCCCAGCACCAAAATCTTTGACGCCACCAAGCGCCTCTTTCTGAAATGATCTGAAATGTGAGAGCAGTGCTCAGGTGTCTCAGGTGTTCTTAAAAGTGCAAGATGATACGTGATGACATGCTATGACTTCAAAATGGTAAGACCGTGTAACAAGTCAGTTCTATAGTTCACCTGTAACAATTTGGAAATATTTGGAACGGGTGCAATCAGTGAGTGTATTCCACAGTTACTTTCAGAGTTATTTGAGCAACGTTTGAGCAACATGGATGATCATGGATGCATTGCCGAATGGAATCATCACAGGGGGTTCTTGTCAGGTGCTCACTGAGCGGCCAAAATTGCGGCCGAATCCTCCACATGTCAACTGCGAAAAATGGGGCAAGGATGGGCAAGGATGAGATATGCTGACTTATGGTGGTTATATGATGTTATATGATGTTATAATATGTTATATGTTATGGCAAGATGATATGAGATGTTGACTTATTGTATGGTAATCAGAAATGGACACATCAGATTTTCATTCATGCTGAATCTTTTTTTCCCTGGCATAATTGTAGCCATTTTCAAACAAACCGGCTTGGCCATGGCGGAGCCTGAGCATTTTGGCAGCACAAATCACTTGGTCCACTTTGGATGTTTGGCAGCGATGCGTCCCAGAGTCCCAACTTGTGAGTCCCCAGGTACGAGTATGACTTGTTCGCTACCCGGCAGCAAGCCGACCTTAGATGTTCGAAAACATGTTCAAACACTCATTAAACTGCAAGATCGCCCAATTGTAACCGTGGCTAATTTTAAATTTGAGGAAGGCAAATCCACGTAGCGGAACGCCAAAAGAGGAACAATTTTGCGTTAGTGGTGCTTTGTGTTAGCACTGCCGTGCGAATGTTTCCAGAACGCTTCCCCAACCTTTTGCAAAAAAGCAGGCATCTTTCGATTGACATCATGAGCCATCAAAACTGGCTAATTGTTTGTCGGCGCAATGCGTTTGGATGCAAACGTAGCAACATGTATAGCTGTTATGTGATTGATACTTCGCAGTTTCAGCACTGATGGAGTTTCCAACTATCAGACTGCCAATTATCATCTCGAATTATGTTGCGTCCAATTAATTATGCTGAGAAAATTATCACGGAAATGTTTCTGAGCATTTCCCATCCGAAAAATGATGTGTTTTATATTGTTTCTTTGGAATTTTGTCATGCCATGCTCCGTTCACAAATTCCAACAGGTCATCGGCGGCGGTTCTGGTGGTCTGGCAGCCGCCAAGCAAGCTGCCGACCTTGGGGTCAAGGCTAAAGACAACACATAGTATGTTAACAATGAATATCAGTTAATATAATAATATGTACAACTATGAACGTGGTGTTTTTTCTTATCGGTATGAATCTGTTTCCCAAAGCACTACAGTAGAGGTCGTTTTGAAAAATGAAATCTTTTGAATCTGAACTGATGACAGACGCTGTGACAGACACTATGACCGATGTGTAAAAACATTTTAAAAACCATGTGTTCGGAACGATGAGTTTGATGCTTTGGGCAGGTCGCCGTCGCTGACTTTGTGAAGCCATCGCCTGCTGGAACCACTTGGGCACATCGGACGAGTTTCTGAACGCGAAAGATGCAAAATGTTTCAACATCACCAAATTGTGTATATATTATATATTATTTCATATAATATGTCATATATTTTTCTAATTTACTTATTTGTATTAAAATAAAGATCTGCATTTTTGGAAACCGGCCAGGGCCTGGGAGGCACGTGCGTGAATGTGGGGTGCATTCCGAAGAAGCTCATGCACATCTCATCTTTGTACAGAGAAACCCAGGTGCGTCGTGCGTTCCGCTGTTCACTGTTCACTGTTCCGCTAAGCTGGCCAAGCTGTCATAAGCTGTCCTTTGCGTTACCAATGTTTCCTTGCTACCGTTTTTTTACATTTTGCATCGTTTTGCCTGTTGTTACTTGCTTTTTGCCTTCTACAGCTTGTCTTTTCTGGTGCGTTGCATCAAAAGCATGGCAGCAAGCAGACTCTCACTGCCCAAGTCCTCCAAGTCCTTCTCTGAAAGTTCCAGGTTGATGCACACGGCATGGGTTGGGAAACAAAGTCTTCTCACAGCTCCGACCTGAGAAACAGCGGAAAAGCGGGTCTGGAATCCGACTGAAAGGGAGAACGAACAGAGGCAACACACGGCACGGCAGACCTAAGAAGAAGAGAGTTAGGGACCTATGTGAGGACATGTGAGGACCAAGAATCTGATGCCGGTTGCGATGTGTCTAGCGTCTTCGAGTCTTCAACCTCAGATTGAAAGAACCATATTGTTTGAAATTATGTGCCATCCCTCCAATGGTTGTATGGATTTCATAAAGCTCCAATAGATTTCGTCGGCTCAATGTTTCTCACATGTTCTTCTTGGCATCAATACCTGTTGCAGCAGACAAGGCTGGTCTTCCATGGTGACGCAGGCGAGCAAACTTGATTGATGCAGCATTTCGCACCATCAAACTCAGCTGTGCCCAGTGCCATGGTCAACCCCATGATGTATAGTTGTAACATGTTGTAACGCAGAAAGGGGCGGTATTGCTAGGTGTCAACATGCAGCCTAGCCATGCCTAGCCATCATTGAATTGTTCCCAGACTATCTTGCTTGATTCCCGGCCTAGTGCGCGTATGTCGTTTCTACTGACAGGTTGACAACTACATCAAGTCCCTCAACTGGGGTGCGAAGACCGACCTGCGAAGCAAAGCTGTGAAGTGACCCGGAGGTCGATATTTTTTTCAAGTTTGTTCAGTTTTCCAAGACAAAGACATACAAAGACTATAGAAAGACATATTATTGATATTTATTGATTAACAATTGACAAACTTTAACACAAGTTGAACATAGTTGAACATTTGACGAAGGACAAGTGTTTTTGCAGGTACTACAATGCCTTTGCCACCTTCAAGGATCCTCACACGATTTCCTTGGACAACGGAAAGGGCAAAGTGGAGGAGGCGGGACTCGAAAGCAGCAGAATTACCAGTCTTTTTCAAGGATGCAGCAAGACATAGCAAGACTTTAAGAAAACAATGTGAGATGTTTTGCCTATCACTAGCCTATTACCGTAGAACTGTCGCAGTCATGCCGTCTTCAGTCTTTTTCTTCGTCTCCTCTTTGGGGGAAGACATTTCCCCATCTCACATCATACATTATATGTGCATGTATCTTTCCAACAAAGCCCTCATGGTAGAGTATGAATCAAACTTCTCGGGAAAAATAGTTCCACCTTGTGCATTAGGATGGAGGCATCATCACCATCACCATCAATGTCATCAACGTCATGATATGCCAATGTGCATCATCAGTTTTGCAAGCAATTGCCTTGCCTTCCATATCAGTTGCAGCATATCAACATTCTTTTGTGCTTCATGAAATGCTCCCGGTGTTCGTCCTTTATCCGTGGCTTCCCGTAGCTTCAAATTCTGAATGTCTGGGTCAAAAGTTCGTCACACCAGAGGTCACTGCCAAAAATATCCTCATCGCCTGTGGTGGTCGACCTTCTTATGGAGACTACCCAGGTGTCAAGGACTGGAATCGCCAGCCGGAAGCAGTTTCATTGTCGCATAATGTCGCAAGGATTTAATTAAGAGCACATGCCACTGGGGATTTTATTTTTGTGAAGGTAAGGATGGGTTATTCCAACGAAAATGACATAATTGGATTTAATTAGTGAATATTCAATGGTGCATTGAAGAAAAACACTAAATCTTTGCAAGAGCTTAGTGAAGTGCACTTAGGCTCTTTCCAGATGTTTCTCGATTTGCACATCGGTGTTGCCCCTTTCATCAGGAATGCTGCATTAGCTCCGATGACATCTTTTGGCAAAAGAAGGTGCATCAGAGCACGGGATCTTTCAGAATGCAATGTGGAGCCTGTGAAGAGACATGCAATATGGAGCCTAGATATAACATGGCGGCCGAGACCTTATGAAAAAAAGTATCAGCAATGGCTGTCACCAATGTGAGATGATGTGAGATGATGTGTCAATGCAACGATTGCTGTAGTCCTCCCAAACATATATCACCAAACTTCACCGAACATACATTAATTTGATGTAATTCATGTTAACGTAGACTCTAAAGACGAATCCGGAGGAATCCGGACGAATCATGTCCCAGGCGCCTGGCAAAACGCTGGTGGTTGGAGCTTCGTACATTGCTTTGGAGTCCCTCCCACCACGTTGCCTTTGGCACTTTGGCACTTTGGCACTTTGCCTGTCATACCTTGCAATGCTTCAACTGTGTTCCAGACCTTGATGAACATATCTTGAGCTTGTGATGTGGATGGCAGCCATCAGGCTTTAGCAGAGAAAAACAGCAAAATGACAAATGTACAACCTGGACGATGCTCAGATGTTCTGCATTTGCTACAATCGCTACATTGCTACTGTATATTACACCAAAAAAAAACATTATTTACAATCTAGAGCTGAACATGGTGGTGCAATTGGCGTCGGAGATTTGAAATGCCTCAACACTGATAATTTTCCTTGGGAAAAACCACATTGACGCCATGGCAAAAGGCTCTTTGGAGTTTCATGAGGAGAATTATGGAACCGATGAAAACGATTATATAATTGTTATGTTATGTTTGGCTCATGAAAGCCCAAAGCCACTTCAGTTCATCATCAAAGCTTTGGTGCCAGTTTGGGTCACTCAAAGACAGTCTTGGATTCTTCAGAAAAGCAGAGAGACGAACAAAAGATGTCGCAACATGTCGCAACTAGAGTTGCATGGATTTGCGTTTGATGTATTTTACAATTTTTTGGGCACCGTCCTGCTTCAACGTTTCAAGGAGGTTGATGCTCGGCGTATCGAAAACGCCATGTGGCGGTGTTGGTCCAAGAGATTTGTGTGATAAAACTGATATTGAAATGTATTGAATGCAGTGAATGCAGTGTTTTTGTCGTGGCAGATTGAACTTGGCACTCGAAAGATCTCGAAACCTCAAGCGCCACGGGTCATGACTTCGATGTCTGAATCGTCCGTGAAGGTCATGGAAGCAAAAACAGTCCAAGGGATCCGAGGCGCTTTTTGTTACCTTCCACAGAAACGCTTTTTGTTACCTTCGGCTATGTTCGGCTTGAAGAGTGTGAAGAATGTTGCACAATGCACCATTTTGGCAAATATTAATATATTAATAAGCCATCATAACATGTGAATTAGGCAGGCCATCATAACATGATGTTTTGTAGACCTGTCAGCCGTCGATATCAGGCCGAGAGCCTGCCAGAAGAAACGGGCAATCTTGAGAGGCCCACAGCTGTGGACTCTTCAAAGCAACGCGAAGCACATTCTTTTGAGCACCTAATCAACATTAATCAACATATCATCACATCATGTTTTCGCTGGTGCATGCTCTGCCACAAAACTCGCGTTTCACCGGGTGCACCGTGCTGTTGATGCATTTGCTCATTTTGCTCCTCAGTTTTCGACGTGCAGGGTGCGTGGCTCCATTGGAGACTGCATTGATTTCAGAGCCTCGACGGAGAGCATCTGAGAATATCTGAGAGCTCTCGAGCTCGTGGATGTTTCCCGTTTTTTGGTCCGTTTTGGTTATCTTTCATCATTCTTTCATCAGTTCATACCGTAGATATCACTTCAGTTTCATCATTTTTCCAAACTTTCAGATCCAGAACTGGGCCAAGATGCATGACTCCAAGATGCTCCAAGCCAAGGCCAAATCCGATATCCACAAGAAAAGCGTAGCTGCAGGCCATGCCTGTGCCATTGTGACACCCAGATTATAAGGAAAACTATAAGGAAAGGAGGCACAAGTTGAAACAGGCTGAAGTTGATAGATAATTAGATAATGAAGACTTTGATGAATTTTCCCATGTGAGATGTAGCCTAAATTATCATCGTAAAGTAATTTTGTATGGGACGTTTCGTCGCTATTTGGTTTTTACAGTCCCACCCCAAAACGATAGGGGACGCACTAACTTACATGAATACAGCCCCAACCTATACTTTTGACGTTGAAGTCAAATATCTTATTCTGATTTCATGAGTCTTGCTCAGGTATGATGATTTGCCAACTTTCCCAATCAGGCTTGCTGATGTACTGTTCTTCGATTACATCACATTGATCTGACTATGCTGAAGCTGCGAGATGCACAAATATGTTCTTCTCAAAGTTTCTTTAGTGATCTTTAGATATCTTTAGCTGTTTTGTTGCTCCCAGACCAAACTTTGCCTCGTTCGAGAATTCTTTACGACCAGCTTCACAATGTGTGGTCTTTGACGGCTGCCCAGAGGAGCGGTCGTGACATGTTATGACACATGGCCCTGTGAAGTCCCGATATCACCAATATCACTGACGATGTTACGATGTTGTGATTCATCAGGTTTGGTTGTTTCCAAATGTTTCCAACATGTTCTGACTCGGCCAGTACTAGAGGCATTATCAACAGTGGAGAAAATGTGTTAAATAAATAACGCGGCAGTTTGTGAAGCCATAGTATTGACTCATTGACACAGAAGGGTAGAATGGCAAACCTGCTGTCGGCCAAGATAGGAAAAGGCCGTAGAAGGCCAGGGAAGTTGAAGTGTTACTCTGCTCCGCGCAAAGCCTTGCGGTTTCTTTGGTCGTTGTGCTCGGAGGACCCTTATCATCCATCTAATACTCCGATCTACCAGACGTCTACCTTCGTGCAACCATCTTCCAGCGAGTTTGGTCCATACGACTACACGCGCCAGAAACTTAGCCAAACTACGCCTGACCCTAGGATTGCTATGGATTGCTATGTTTCTTCGTGTTCGTTGTGCTGGAGCACAGTTGTCATAGCAATGACAGCATGTTTCTTCATGTCATGCTGTCATGCTGTGATTGTGCTCAGGTTCTGGCAATCCGACACGCACAGCTTTGGAAAAACATGTGGCAATGAGCGGACCTTAGGGATCTCTCGACAATCTCGACATCTTTCAACATCTTTGAATTTTGTTTGATGCTACTTTCGTAGTTGCGGGATGTTGCGCCAATCCAGATATATCATTGATTCATTGATGGTTGGAAGATGTGTGTCATGTGTCATCTCTGATCTTCGAAAATGATGAAAATGCCTTGCCATTTACAACATTTTACAACAAAGAAGGCTTCAACGTGAACAGCCGCAGCAGCTTGCTGAAGCGGCAGCAGCTTGCTGAAGGTTGGAGCACGCCGCAGCAGCTTTTGCATTCTCCTCTGGTATGGTCTGAAACTGAGCTACTGAGCTACTGAGCCACAGGCAGCCAGTGCCAGTTCCTGTTTCAATTTCCCCCAGGTTTTTCAGAAAATATCAGAGATCTTGTTGCCGGTTGATCCTGTTGCTGTAAGGCATTGTAAGGATATGTAAGGATCATAAAAGGATCATTTATAAACATATCATAAACATACTGATCCTATACTGGTCCTTATGTTGCAGTCATACCATGGAACATCGGTGAGTGTTGATCATGTCATGCAATGCATGCGGGTTTTCAAGCTCAGGCTGCGCTGCACACCGTGACACGTTTGCTAAAGCAGGCACGGCCCATTCAATATTCGATTCATTCACTTCATTCACAGGTTGTTCATACGTCGTTTATAGATCGTTCATAGGTGCCAGTTGCATCCAGTTGCTGCGGTGAAAACATAAGATATGAAAAGTATTGAACAGTTATAGTCGTTATGAAAGTTTCAAAGACATCACGACTTCATCACGACTTCAGCCACTTCATGTCTTCAAGGGAGATCAAATCCTGGTGAACGAAGACATCTACGGTGGAATGCACCGTTTGCTCACTCAGGAGCACAACACAGCACAATTCATTTTGCCGAAACACAGTTACTTGTGCCATGCCTGATCTATGTATTATGCAGATCTATATCATCTCGTTTTCTTTGATGTTTTATATTTTCAAAATATATTCTCATATATTTATGTTCATTATTTTCCTTTGTTGTTGCCACAATTGTTGGCGCATGTGGAAGACGTTGAAGTTTGCAAAGTCCCGCTGCAGGATTGCCAGCACAATGGTGTTCAGGCGGTTCCGATGTGTTGTACCGAACCTCCAGCCGTAAGCAGTTCAACTCCCTCTAGACTCCGCTAAGATTGTGAACACCGCGGATTTTCAACTTTGTAATACTTTACATTTATAAATAAATAATAATAAATATATATATATATATACAAATATTAATTTGTAAATGAAGTTGTGCAGGTCACTTTTGTGGACACCACGGATTTGAGCACGGCCAAGAGCTGATTCGAAAAGTGAAACTGGTCTGGCGATGGCTGCATGGTTCTTCGTATTTCGCTTCGAGCCTTCGGTGCCTAGGTCGCAAAAGCGATCACGTCAAAGACGAAACTCATCCATACCGCTGCAGCCTCAGACGCGTGTGGACAGATTGATCACAATGCCTTGAAAATCCTTGAAATGTAGAAACGGTTTCCTGAACATCTTGAAACGATAGATTCTTAGATTCCGAAAGATTCCGATAGACGTCTAGATGCTAACAATTGCTAACAGCTGTTGACAGACCTTTCAGCCAGGAAAGCCCCTCGAACCCACGGATGCGCATCACAGACCTTCGAAAGCTGGCGGTCTTAGCGTCGGAGTCTGAATCTGCCGAGATTTTGCCGCTGAATGGCAGCACTACACAGCCTGAGTTCATGTGAATCATTGACATGTCATGTGAGTTGTGACAAGATGTGACGAGTTCCACTGTTTTCCCAAGTTCTTTGCAGTCTGAACTTGTACCATCTTGTACCCAGGCATCAGCACAACGTCTTGCTGAGTGTGGACAGTACTATGATGCCGTTCCTCGGCAAAATTTTGGCTCACCAAGGTACAATACAGGAGCAGTCTGATGAAAACTAGTAACTAGTATTATTATGTATTATTGTTTTGTGTAAATGCGTATGTTTTGTGTGTATATCGTGAATATATCGTGATGGCCATTGATGGCCTTTGCATTCGGTATATATATCACAACACATAGCATGTTTGCATAAATTTGCATATCATGTGTATCTTCGATTCAAAAGGATTCTACCACAAGCAAGTGCCAAATTCAGTCCACCCTTTGCAACAGGCCTGTCATATGCCAACCACTCCTCCTGGGCGTTGACATTGTTGTCTTGCCCTTAGGGCCCTTAGGCTTGATATCTATTGAATTCTATTGATATATTTGATATGTATATATATATAATATATATACATGATATGATATTGATATGACATGATGCCACTTTTCTGAGATTTTGTGGCATGAATGCTCGCAGCTGTCCTTGCAGTCTTTATCTTGGCCCATGAAGATTGTCGAAGTTCGAGGTCCATTCCGCCACAAAATTCTTCTCCGGACATGCAGACTGTACTGGAGGGCTTGTTTGCATGCGAGATCCAGAGGCGCAAGCCCTGTGCAAAGTCTGCAAATGTTTTCTTACTCGTGCTGTTGCAGACGCAAGAATGATCAATCACTTGTGGCAGCACTCTGATTGAGATGAACAGGTTAGTGTATGTTATAGTTATAGTATGGTTTTTCTAATTTTTGGTCAGCGGTACCAGTGGGATCCAGTGGGTCTTGCCAATTTTGTCCCGGATGTGACGAATGCGAAGCATGCAGCGCTTGCAGTTGGCCCATCGTGTGGCATTTCTTCAGAACGCGGAGGGTACGGCCTTGGCACCCTTCGAGTGCCCTGTCGAAGTAGCTCTCGAAGGGACTTGACTCGCTTCATGTCGCTTCAATGTTTTTTGAGTCTCAAACTGACCATCTACCGAATCTACCGAACCCCCTGGTTGTCCCTTACCATGAGATCTTTCATGGTTTTGCCTGATGATTTGAGCTTTCAAGATTTTCAAGCTGCAATTTGATCGGTCTAAAAATGCTGAAAGGATCTGAAGGGAAACATAACACGAACCAGTGGTGATAAGCTGCACTGAATACACTAGCCTTGCTTTCTGGAACATAATTATGTTTTAACTGAGTTGCTGAAACAGGGGCCATACCCGGTCATACCTGTCGTACATGTTGGAAGTAAGGCAGGTTCCACGCGTACGATTGGGCTGCTTTTGTTTTTGAATCCCCAACTTGTAGCCAAGTCATATTAATCACATCACGTATCGTGCGAATCCTTGTTTCATTTTGATTCTCTTACTCGAAGCTGTGCAAAGCGAGGTGTTTTCTCTTTCTGCGCGGCATCAAAACCATGTGGCTACGAGTCAACCGTGCTCAGGTGACCGTGTAGCAGATCTATGCTAACTTTTATAAATGGCTCTTGAGTTCGTGGGCAATTTGTCGAATTCTTTCTGAGTCAAAGGTCAGAGGCAAAAAACTACTGCAACCCTGGGTCATGTTGTCAAAATATCGTAGAATGTATTGGATTTGATATGATTTGATTAGTGTTTTTTCTGCAGCTGATTTGTAGGAGAATGCAGTCCAAATTGCCAAACTTCTCTCCAAGCACAGGCCTCAGTTTGGAGTAACAAATCGAGATTGCTCACATTTGATTCAATGGCGTTCATGGTATTCTCTTTGTGTTTTTGAAATTTCTGGACCTTTGTGAATATGTTTCTTGAGTTGTCCTTCAAACTTGATACGATATCACTTCGGCACGGCATGGCAGGCTATACGTTTGCGATCTGTCAGGATGTGTTGAAAGTGTGTTGAAAGTGTGTCATCTTTCGTGACGTCTTAGGCATCCTTTGATCAAAGAGGTGTTCTTCCCAGGCCCAGGCGGCTGCAGCAGCGAAGCTCTCAGGCCCGAGCTGGGCTGCGCGGCTGCGCAACTCGATTTCACTCGATTTCAATCCGTTGAGTCGTCCGCTGTGACTCGCTTCAGGATCCACAACTCCCAAAGCTCTGGTCCTGGACTGCCGGTGAAATGCTGGGTACCGGTGATGGATCTTGATCTTATAATATCTTAAATATATCATATAATATCTTATAAAATCTTATAATGTCATATATTATTTTATGTTTTATGAATTTCAAATAATTGTATAATATGATCTTATCACATCGTAGTGACAATGCACTGATGCTCCCTCGTTCCTGAGTACTCCGTGTGGCCAGGATGCATCATCAGTTTCACCACAGGCTCCAACTTGAGAGCCACTACGGGAGCATGGCAGTTGATTTTAAACACCGCACAATTCAGCATTCTCAAACTGAAATCTTAATATTGTCTTAATAATATCTTAATTCTTGACCAATCGAGTTTTGATATATTCCTTTCTTGGGTGCTTTGCGTGCGTGAGACTCAATCGTAGGAGTTTCTGGTTCCTGGCAGGTTCTGTCGATTTTTCTCGGCGCTTGCTGGATGCCAGTCGGCTCTTCAAAACAACCGTCTCTTTTGGACACTGGGCACATCTGGGCACAACCCATTGAGATCTATTGAGATCTATTGAGATCTATTGAGATAAAGTGAATGGCCTTGTAAAGAGATGAAAAGAGTCTCATCCTGACAGTCCGGCCATCCAAGGAAGTGTGAACAGTGCCACTCTCAGTGCAAAGTTCTTCGTTCCTGGTGACATTTGGTGACATGTTGTGACGCCAATGAGCGTCACAAATCGTGATTTCTGAGGTCTTGGCGAAATGCCTTGTACCATGAGCCACGCTTCCATCCCTGCAGAACAGCGCACACTTCCCCCGGACTGGGCACTGGGCACATGCCGGGAACAGCAGAATGCTTCCCAGCATCAGCAATTTTAATATGGTAAGATTGTGGGAATCATTTTGAGATCAAACCGTCTGGATTGGAGAGCTATAAGAGGCTATATAGAGGCTATATGTATTGCTAGCGTTCCAACGTTGCTTCGATCTCACTGACGCAATTCCGACAGATTCCGACTTTGAAAAAAATGAGTTGAAACTCCACAAGACTGAGCATCTTGGAGCGTCTTGATGAGACTTCGAGGACTTGGTGCGGTTATCTGTTGGCATTGAAGAAGTGTGCCTCGGAGAAGTAGAGTTTCACTGATGCCACTGATGCCACCTGGGATTTAATTGGGAGCCGTCCGTAAAAGCAGATAACAAATTTATATAAATTTATGAATTGATGCGTTTACTCTGCTTTGCGCGATTGCCAAAACCTGCATCGCGATAGGCTGAGCGATTGGTTGGCGATTGGTTATACGGCCACGACGACTACTACTACTACTACTACTACTACTCCTACTCCTACTCCTAATGGTATTACTGTGAGTTTTCCGGACCGCTTCCGGACCGCGCAATTTTCTTTTCTTCTCAAATATGAAAACGAATGCGTTCATGGGCGAATCCTTCTACTAGTGTTGCTACTACTCTCAGTATTACCACTAGCGCCGCTACCACTGCAACGCCGCTACCACTACTACACCGAGGAATTTTTGCCTTTGCTTTTCTCCACTTGACAGGAGTTCCAAGGAAGTGTCAGAAATCAGTCAGAAACCAGTCAGAAATCAGTCAAAAACGGGCCAAACGCAACCTCTCTCTCTCTCTCTCCCTTGCCTATTCCCTCACCCTCCTACCAGAACTCCTACGCCTACCCCTACTCCAATTTCCACTACCACTACTGCTAGTGCTACTGCTACTGCTAGTGCTGCTGGTACTACTGTAAATTTTCCGGACCGTTTCCGGACCGCGCAAGCTTATTTTGCTCCCAAATTTGAAATCGAATGCGTTCACGCATGGATCCTTACTCTCATTACTAGATTTGCTACTACTCTTAGTACTACCACCAC
>Ga0126342_10005718_pt1 | contig 21829 bp, 22 predicted proteins | sample Cyp1metagenome_FD_92528 | JGI IMG/M metagenome (GOLD analysis project Ga0126342, IMG submission 92528) | Coral microbial communities from Lord Howe Island, Old Settlement Bay, Australia - Cyphastrea 1 metagenome | ecosystem: Host-associated > Invertebrates > Cnidaria > Coral ... | reverse complement strand
TATATATATATGGGGTTCCTAAAATAGGGGTACCCCTAAATCATTCATTTTAGTAGGGATTTTCCACTGTAAACCAACCAGCGAGCTTGGGGACTTCCCTGGTGACGTCTCCGCTGAGTCTCCCTGACAGGAAGGACACCTCTCCGCTTGAGCGGCGGGCTTCATAGAGGCTCCGCAGCAAGGCGGGGACCTGATCATGGAAACCATAAAACTCATACAGTACAACCGTCACCATGAAAACCATCGGAACCATATAAATTCCAAATGGATTTTAGCAGTTTTCAATGGATGGTGAAAAATGAGATGATTCGATATGATTCGATATGATGATGATGATGATGATGATGATGAGGTCTTCTTTTCGGACATGATTTATGGATTGGGTGTCATGGTTTGTTAGTGGTGAGACGATTTTCTACCATGTTCCAGTCCTGATCCCTTTGCCCTAATGTATCCTAATGTTGAAAAACATCAATAAGCATAGTTTGGGATTGGATTTATGCTGATTTATTCATTTTGCGGGGCCATGTCAAGGGTATACAACATTAAGGGGAAGGGATTGCGACTGGATCATCTTGGATCTCCATTCAGATAGTCACGAGGTGGTTCATAACATGTAATAACCACGCACTCCATACTCCAGGATTTGTTGAGTTCTACCTGGGCTGTGAAGCAGCCATCAAAACGGGATCCAAATAGGTCGTCACCTTCCACCATGACCACCTTTCTTGGGGCACAGACATCCGAAGACACAGAGCAGACCCTGAAACCTGTCATAGGCTCGGGTTAGGGATTTGTTCATCAGGAGTGGGATTACACACCAGAAAGAAACATAAAATATAGGGACTTGCCATTGACACTTCAATTGGTTGGGATATGTTGGGACGAAGTCCTGGCAATAAAATCACAGGCCACAACGTGCATGGGACGAGCATAAGTGGACAGGAATTGTATGGGCAAAGGGAATGAATTCTAGCTTTATGACCGGAGACTCCTCAAACTTCCCAAACATATTCACCTCCTAAGTTTCTATCTGATTCAAGGCGAGCACTGTTTGCCTGTGTGACCTTTAGTCATGGGGTAACCCATTTGATCCGTTCAAGAGGTGTCCATGGCCAACGCTTTCTAGGCTGAACTGAGGATTGGACCAATGAAAGTAAAATTTGTCTGGCCAGAAATGGAAAGTCCAAAAGTTGTCTTCCCACCAAAACCATTGAAACCAGCAAAAGTATCGGTACAACCCAAAAAATCATTGTTCAAACATAGAACAAGTGTGGCAAGAAACTTTCGACCTTGCCTTTTCTACTATCTCAATTTTGAAATTGCGGACTTGAAGGGGTGCAAGTGTCACTACATCTTGTCCTATTGAGTACTATTACTACGTTTGAGTAGGTATCCCGGTATCCCACCTGACAATTTCTTAATATGCAAATAAGTCCAATCAGGATCTGTATGTGACAAACCAAAAACCACAAACCTAATAATCAACCCCACTGTTTAAAAGTCTACAAGCCACTTTATCATTGAGTTTCTCCTCTCTAGTTTTGGAAAGCTATGGGATATCATTGGTTTATCATCTTTGTTTACCTCAAAACATTCCCGACAAAAAAACAGCAGACCAACGTCCTCCGTACGTCCCTTTTGGGGTGGCCTGTCTCACTCTCATCCTCGTCCCCAGCATCCGCGCCATCGCTACAGCCTGGGAGGCTCGGCCGCTTGAAAGCCTTGGGTTGTTGACAGTGATTCTTAAGTTGGCTATGCTTTATGTATCTTTATGTTTATTTAGTTCCGCGCACTGTTTCACTGATGTTCACCCAACTGGAGTGATACATCCATCAAAAACCCGACAGTGACTGTATAGTTAAAAACCTGCGGACACTGTTTTCAGGCGTAAAACTTATCAAACGGCTTACCCTCATGCGGCTAAACGCCAACAAATACAATTCTGGGCGTTTGGAATTGGATGATTGCCAAACAACAAATGATCAAAATCCCTGTGCGTGTTGAGGTCTGAGTATGCTGGCCAATACCCATTCAGCCAGGTAGAATTGTAGGCTCAAGCCTGAATACGACAATTAGCTACAATTCATAATAAGTGATAATTAGTGGCAACAGAGATGCTGTCTGAATTCCAACAGCTTGTACTTGGATGGGCCAAGAAATGGGTTAAGTAAATGGTTAGCAAGCTTTTGCCCCAAGACACTCCAGTGGCAAACTGCATGGTTTACATACAAAAAGATATCGTGATCCGAGCTATCCAGAGGATCTCACGGGCATACCGCAAAAGCAGCCTGCAAAGCGGCAACAGGAAGCCACCGTGCAACTTTGCTTGCAGCCAGAAGCAAAGGAGCTGCTGGAATCCCCTAGGCCGCGTGCATCGCATTGCATGACGCTACAATTTCCCCCGCTGCCGCCATCTACTATGTCGCCACAGGGAGACAGCAACTACAATGGGAGTATGAACATGATAGAGCTCCTTGATTCTGCGCCGCAGCATCAAAGCTGCAGACAATCGGCACGGCGCTCTTCTTCCTTACAACCTTGCTGGGAAATCTCAATCGAGATCGTGCTGTATAAGAATCCGAAAGGTGGCAGATCAGCCACAAACATCCTATCAGTTTAGACCCAGGTCAACAGCGATCGCTAGGGATTCACCCCAGCCAGGGTCTAAAGGTGAGGAAATTGTAGGCGTTCACAGCGTGGTGGAAGAAAGATACAGAAAGTTGGTTATCGTCCCTCTTCACGTGTATAATCATCTGTATCACCAAAGAGCAATATATATAAGAATTCGTGGAACGACTAGCTAAGGACGCCCAACCACAGATTGAAAGCTGCAAGCATCTCATAGTCACCGTTTGCAGAAAGAACCAAGTTCAGGGCTTTAGTGAGCCCCGGCAATAGCCACATCTAAAGCACAAACATCTTTAAGCTATATGCCCCGAAAATGACTAGAAGACTACCACTATAGTCCGAAGGTCCGAAGTTTCAAGATTCTACAAAATCCACCAATCCGAAACGGACTGAATACATTTCGGAACCACCCACTGGCCCACTCTTTGCGATTCCTCCCACCCTCCACCCGCGAAACCACCCGTGATCCATGCCCCATCTCAGATCTTAGCTGTGAAGAGTGTCCATCACGGCAGGCCCAACGCGGTTTGTTGATCTCTTTCTGAAAAAAAAACACTGGAAATGGGGAGATACCCTCTGGTAAGCTAACATCATATGGAACATCACCATCTTTAATAAGTAAATCAACTATAAATGGCCCATTTTCAATAGCTATGTTAAATTACCAGAGGGTACCTAGTGGGAAAAAATATGACAAACCATGGGATGGGGGCTACCCATGGCGAGGACTGGATCCGCGCTGTTCAAAGAGGTGCCCCTCTAATGTTGGAAAAGACGTATTCTATTGAGATCAAAGCTTGAGATCCTACTGATGATCAAATATATACAAATATAATGAAGTCAGTGCAGTAAACCAAAGGCTGAGTTTTTTGATTACATCATATTACATCTACAAGCTGGTTGGCCAGGTCATTTTGATCAAACCAAAACTCAGCGTCTGATTGCTTAAAAAGAACTTGGATGGAAAATAAAGCATCACCAACCAAACACGAGTCTGCTCACTGAATGTTCACCTAGAGGATTTTTCAGGCCGACGTTCAGCCGTTGAGCCACACAAGGCCGATCGGAGGCCACAACTCCAACCCCGGATTGCTAGACCCAAGATTTTCTTTAGGGGGTACCACGTACGGGGTACCCAAAAAAAAGCAACAAATCATACGATGCTATGCTGATAAGATAATACCTCCCAAGAAACTGCCCATCTGCAGGGGAACTGGGCTCCTGATAATTTTCACCGAAAGCGGTCATCAATGCCCTGAATTGTATCCTCCGGTCAAGCATATCAAAGCAATTAATCTGGACATCCCCACTTTTGTGCCATTACAAGACACATCTTAGACTAGATACCAAGGGGAACTTTTCGAATGCCAGCTTCTATGTCCCCCTTTGTATATTTTTGTGTGCTACGACCTGCCAAGGTTCCACCAAGATGGCAAACGTTGAGGGAAACAATGTTTTTGTTGCCATGAAACATAGGCATAGGGGTTCTGGGGTTCCTGCACATTTTCCTTTCAACCAACGCAGGGAATCTTGGACCAGTGACATACCCATATGTTCTTACATGTGTTTCTTGGTGATTCCGTCATATTTTGTGGCGCAACAAATACTGGGATCTGTCCCCAATTTGAATCTGTCCCTACCGCTTAAACGATCCTTGACCTACTCGACACATTTCCTGCCTCTTCGTACCAATCCAAGTTGTAGGCCTCCGATATTTGGGGCCCGAGAAGCCAATGGGATCCAATGGGCATGTAGAAATCACATATATTTCAACATATTTCAACCTGTTCTCAAGGGGAGAACCATCCGAGCTAACAAATACCACACTCCAGAAGTTGGATCCTAGCCATGCCACTGGCGACGAAGACTTCGCAACGATCCGATCCTTCACCGTCTCGGGTCCGTCTTGGTCCACACAGGCCATACTTTAACGGTGGTTGGTTCATCGGGTGCTCGAAATTCTCAACGTTTCTCAACTATAAGTGCTGCTGTTTGCACCCAAACCCCAGAAAAACATCACAACCTCAGGCAGTAAATGGATATTTAAATCGAAATTCAGAGTTTCCCACAATTTATGTCATAGGGGAAATAGTTACAGCAATATCAGTTTTAAAGATCCAAACGCCATTTCAGTCATTCACCTTGGCACGATTCTGGACGAAGGGATAGTCAAAGAAGTCGCCGTTGAAACTGACCTGACAACGGGAGGTGTGGGAGGCGTGCATGGGGTTAGAGTACCGGCTAAACCTCAAAGTACCCGTGGAAAATCATCTGCAAACAACATATTTTTTCACAATAAAGCAGCTGTTGCATGTTGTTACCAACAATACATACAACACATTCCAATATATCATATTCCACAGATGTTGACATCTTTGTCTTTGATGGTTAAGCCCCATTATCAGATGCCCCATGTTCTACGAAAATCCTCCACCGAATGCGACTGGGCGCACCATGACATGTGGACAGGTCTCGCGCATCAGCAGAAAGAAGCGTTTCAAGAGGGCCACCTTTCAACCACCCCGTGGAAGGGGGTGAAGCCAACGGCATCCAACGGGTGAAGCCAACGGCTTCAACAGCCATGGAGAAACTTGAGAATCTTGAGGAACTCCATGGGGCAACATGATTTGAAATAAGGTTAACATAGATGAACTAGATGAAATCATTAGTTGTTCATGATAACTTCATAGATCTTTATAGGGAATTAGAATATGAATTCGGCGGAATTAGCTAATATAAACCCCAAGCTGGGCAGACAAAGACTCGAACAACATGTCAAATTACTGGACCAGCAAACAACATCAGACTAAATGCATGCAAACCTGGTTGGATTTTCACCAACACTTAACAAAACCAGAAACCACTGATCCTTGATTCTCCCACAGCCTGAATGTTGAGTTTCAGCATCAACACACACTTTTCGTAACAACGACGGATCAGGAAACTTTGAATAAATATGAAGGGATGAACCTGATGAAGGACATGCAGATCATGCAGCACTTTTTATTTAGAAAGAGGGAAAAAACTCTAGAGTGGATAAAACCAAAAATAAATAATATAAACATTAAAAAACAAACCATATATATATAATTACATATATGACAACGCATGGCCACCCTTCGCCATCTTTGGATGAGCGGAGGCCTCGTCTTCCTCATTGTAGGTTTGGAAAACACCTTCGTACCTGGCAAAGGATGGGGCCCGTTGCTGACCCCCTACTGTAGGGAAGAAAACTATAAGTGGATTCAGTCCGGTTCGTAATGGAAATTGTAATGGATATATCTACAGATATTTCAAGTTTCACGGGATTTGAAACCAAATTGTAATTTGGACCCCCATCTTGCAGCTATGATTTGCGGAGTTTAAGACTCCATGAGATGTCATGAGATGTCATGATGTTCCGCCCAAGAACAAAGAACAGTGCAACTCGACAGACTTCACAATTGATGTTCACACTATCTTCCCCAGAGGCAGAAACCCAGGAACCAGATTGGTGCCCAATAGACTGACTGCCGCCCAGGGAACACCCTCCAGCAGCGCCCTCTAGCAGCGCACTCTGGCTTAGGTGTGTACTCCAGGGGTTCGATATCCGCAGACACCTCAGGGCATAGGCCAGTGCCCGAAACCTTTCGTCATCAACGTGTGAATCGATAGTTTCATAGATATTTCGGTATTGCTAGTTCAGTCCACATGACATCATGTACCCTTTGTAGCAGTATAAACCGGGATTAATCATTAACCAACCATCATTCCTGCATTGCATCAATATCAATACTTATAGCGGTTGAACGCTCATTGTTGATTGTTAAATCATATTCAATTCCAACCATCAACCTGCAGGGATTTTGGGTGTCCCTCAACTCAGATCTTCCGAGACCCGGACTTCTGCGCGGTTCACGATCAAAAAGCCGGAGCCATCCTCAGATCGCCGCAAAATTCAAACCCAAGTAGACTTGGAAGATTGGAGTCCGTTACCCGCCCAAAAAAGAGATACTCTGCATTAACATATAATATATATATATATATGATTTACTTTTTTATTTATTTATTTCTTTATTTATTATATATACATATATATATATAATCCATTTTCATGTTCCCAGGTTGTTTCGTGCAAAGGGTTGCTTCACATTTGTTTTCCCTTTGGCGTATCTTTTTTGGCCACAAAGTCTCCTTTCAAACCAATGTTTTTTTTTGTTTGGATGTAGCCATTACTTTCTTCAAATCCTTCAGACAGGGGGCGTGATGACACAAAACATCCAAACTAATCCAAACTATAGTGAACCTATGACATACCAATCCCATTCTCAGCATGAAGTTTTTGAATAGATCTGGCTCTTGGAATACAAATCTTAAAGTATGGAATTCATGTACTAGGCTATTTCCCTGTGTTTGGGGTTGGCCGTCAAACCACTTGAATCATATTGAAGAGACTTTGCTGACGCCTTGTGATGAATTAAATAATTTTAAGAAATATAGTGGCGGTGCTGAAAGGTAAACCCTGTCTAAGGAAAGCAGGTGAGATTGACATCATCTTGGCCGAGCAGAGCCTGCCCATTGCAGGGAAACCAAATTCCATCAAAACTCAGGGGCCGGGGACAACTTGGGTTGTAGCGCTGCACAAGCGCTTGAGCCGCTGTACAAGCGGACGTTGGATGGAATTTGGTTTACCAATGGGGGAAATGTTGAAAGAGACACCCAGTAGATTTGAAAATCACAACCCTTTTGGAAAAGGGATGATCGCTGTAAAGGTGACCGGGCGTTGAACAAGCGCCAGTGATTTTCAAAGCTACTGCCCACTGAAAAATGTGGGAAGTCTGCGCCGGAAGCGCAGCTACACATTCAGTGTAAAGAAACCAGCTGCACACGGTTTCTTTACCCTGAGTGTTCATGGGGTCATGACTGGTGGTTCCACTGGACCCCCCCAAAAGTAGGAAAATATTCATCCCATTGGGCGATTGGACCATTTCCCAGCAGTAAACGGGCCAACAACTCTCAGCGAAAGCAACATACAATAACACCCCAAAGACGTCCAACCAAAACAGTGGTCAACCCAGACACACATATGTGTATATATATAATTAATATATATATATGTATATAATTACGTATATATATATATACCCCAGCTCAAATCCTTAGTATATCACAGTATATCTAAATATACAGCCCAAAATGGCTGAAAATAGGCAGCCATTTAAGGCTTCCCAGCTCTTTGTATCGCTGAGTTTGGGACAACCATGATGGAGATCATCGTGATCCGATCCCGGGTGGAGTCCGGGAATTTCAAGGGTTCCTGGAAGGGAAGGGATGAGCATCGGAGAAGCCCTCTGAAAAAGAATGCGTACAGTCTGACTATAGCTCATATTAGACAGTTCAGTTTAGTTCAACCGTGACTGTTGATCCTAGTCCTATCAACCCAGCTTGGAAACACAAAAGGGTCACTGCTTGATCTGGCACCGGTACAACTCCACGTGGAGGTTTCCACCTCTTGGGGGATCCCACCACAGGACGATTGGAAAAACAGGATGCGGCACGAAACGCTCAACGAATCCGCGGAAAACTGTAGTTCCCTGTGTAGTTATCTCATGCCCATCCCCAGATCATATTGAAATATATCCCCTGTACGGCCCTCCGATCTAGGACTCAATGAGGGTTTGGACTGGCATGATACTTGAATCTCCAAGTACCGTTCGAGAATCACCATGTTCAATGAGATGAACGTCTACTTTCATCGTTTATTTCTTCATCGTCCTTTTAGGAAAAATAAAGGCCACGGTTTCGCATACAACTTATCATAATTTAGCAAATCATTGTAAACAAATAAAATCGCGGGGTGACACCTCCGTGAATAAACCAACCAGTTGGAATTTGGGACATCTATATATCTGATGGAATTATGGCATCACCAACCTGGACAATTAAACACCATTTTGGGATAGCTACAGTATCCAAATATGAAGCATCATGTTCTAGAGATTCTAGTGATGTTCTGGCAACGCCATATATATATATTGTATATCACCTAGAAATATGGCCAAACATCCAATTACCATAAGGCAATTACACATACTTTTGCTGATCAGCAATAACATGATTAAACTTAACATTAATGTATTCCAAGTCATTGAGCCTGTGATGTAGTAATCACCACCCAAAAAACAAAGGATCTACTGTTCTATCTCCTTGGGCCTTCAAACCAGATCCAGAGCTCGAGCTCCCATGTATTTTTGCATGGAGCATTCCATTTTTATCGGTCGAACAATAACCCATGATGATCCAATAAAAATGGATGCTAGAACTTATAACCCATGAAAATCCCATAAAGTATGGTATATAATCCACATGTGTTACCATGGATGGTGTGTAAATATATAATTCCATAATAGCCATAATCAACCACCACCAGGGCTTGCAGTGGCCATAATTCTCGGCTCCTTAGTACACTCGATATCCCAGGCGAAAATGCGCAACCCCGGCTTCTTCTGCCTTGGGGCAGTTTTTTCCCGGAGTTCCTTGACCAAAATTCCGGGGAAAACTAATGAACATAGCAATTTGTGTGGGTCAATTCAGGGCTTTCTTTTAATAGTATATTGTTGATGATGATCATGTATGTTGATCTCAAACAATATAGGTGTCCATTGCTTCTTTCTGTTAATAAGTTGTTACTTTTAATCATCAGGGTGCATGAGTCATTGCAGCCTCGATAAGAATCATCGTTGAAAATGCCTGAAATCCTTTCTCACCAATCACATATCCCCATTGCTGTAGGTGGAACACCGTGGATTACCCTTGTTGGGAAATGGGTTAAGAAGTGAATGTCCTAATGATCCCTAGTGACCATCCTAAGTGTTGCCAGAATAGACAAGAATGGGGTGTTGGTCCAAACAAGGTTGGCCGTAACCACCTCAATGAATTCTGTCATCCCTACATCAACTGCTTGGTTCCACTGCTTAGAAGTCACTTCACCCTTTTTATCCATGGTTACAATCACTCAGTTTACCCTAGTTTATTCAGTCATCTTCACCAACTTAGCTAACGAACTCAGGCATCACCTTGTTTTGAGAGCAGGATTCCACTTGATGTACCACTGAACCAATCCATGGGACACCTCAAAGCTGGAACACCCCTGCTACTTCCCCATGCACTTTGCACCCCTTCACTTTGGGAATTCATTTACCACCCTTGTATGGTGATTTAGTGTGATCTGGGATTAGAGTGGGGTATTTCCTGGAATATACCCAACAACAATACCCTCGGGAAAATTAACACAGCTATATGAGGCTATATGGACAATTCAAAATCATTCATCAAACTACATGGGCCACTGTCCAGAGCTATGCACATCACGGATCATCACACAAGGCCGGCCCCTCAGTTATCTCGGTCGACTTCATCCATCTAACTGTACATATATCCAGGAAGTAACACCGAGTTCACTTGGTTAGTCCAAGCAACTTATCCATATATATATATATATATATATGTGATTATATGATGATGTATGTTGGTCCTTTACAAGATTATACAAGTATATATCAATATTGTCTCAGTAAACCCTCTACTTTGATAAACACAACATGGTTCTCTACTTTGATAAACCCCCAATATTGTCTATATTCTATCTTAGCATGACCCACGGTGCACGCCCACCGGCCCAAAAGGCCGCCGCACATGTCCAGCTCGGTCAACTTGCACTGGGTATCATAGAGATCCTCGATGCTGGTCGCCAACTGGTTTCGAGTGACCTCGACAAGGCCAGATGGCTGGGAACTTCATGGAAGATCATGGAATTTTTTTAGGAAACAGATCGAAAACCGCGGGTGTTTCTTCCATTGAATGACATTTTTGAGTTGGTTTCGATCACGAATTTACCAAGCCTTTGAGAACTTGATTCCAGGAACCACATACTATCATCATCACTATTATCATTATTCAAACACAAGTAGTGCTGGTTATAGAATATATCTAAGATGAAAAGAAAAACAAAAAACGTTGGTTCCAAATCTCAACGGAGAAAAAAACATGCTAGTGAGCAGTGTATGTTCTTTGTTTTTCATCAACAACCTACAAAGGCCAAGGATAAACATGTCCTTTGAGGGTGGCGCGGGATTTACAAGGCTTTACTCACCCTACCTCCATATACCGGTCCCCAAAAAGGTTTCAACCACTTTTCCAGGAGGTCAAAAAGGTTTCCAGCTGTTCTGTCCAATTCCGGTTTGCAACAATTGCAGTTATGGCCCGAAATACCAGTTATAAGTACTAACAAAACCCTATTTATGGAATGTATAATCACAAATAACCAGTCATTTCACCATTTATAGCTGCTATTTGGGTCTTTAACTGTGCTTAGTTGAGTGTACCTTAGAATACCTTAGGGAATACATCATGTATTGGCGGAAATGCACCAAGGCATGCCGACATCATTCCGATTCTGCCTGTGTCACACGCGCAGCGGAGCACATAAATAGTTCGGGTCTCTGATTTACCCTCGGGTAATTTAACATAGCTATTGAAAAACAATGCCATGTATAACGTTGATTTACCCATTAAGAATGGTGATTTTCCATAGTTCTGCTAGTTTATCAGAGGGTATACCCTTTGGTAAGCTAACATAGCTATAATCACCATCTTTCCATAGGTAATTAATTGAACATCATTGAACTAAATTGGCAATTCACAATAACTATATGATTTAACTGTGTTCATTTACCGGAGGGTAAATGAGATGGCATCAAGTCGTAATGAAGTTGTTTGCACTTTCCAGTACAACGCTTCTTCCCCTTCTTTAGCTCACAGAACGCCATCAACAAGTGGCATCGTACCATTTTCCAACGTTGATCTTGTTGTCAATGCACACCTTAGTGCACAAGGCGGCTATTCAAACATGGCGAAAGAAATGTCAGAAGAGGCAGAAGAGGAGGAGGAAAGCCGCGTGAGGGATTGCAAGCGTTGACTTGTTAGTGGTTCTAATCCGCCCAAAACCTGGCAATGGGAAATTCGCTATAAATAATTGTAGTATGAAGAAGTAGTATAAATACTTGATTTTGATGTTTCATTACCATGTTGAATTGCCGGAGGGTAAACATTTAAATAACATTCCCAAAATTGATGACTGGGTCTGCCCCAGGCAACCAAACTCGATTCACGTACGCCACATCGTGCTCGTAGAGTTCCTGTCATCTCAGGCGGATAGATTGGACGTGAAGCCAGCAACCAGCTGCTGACCATGGAAAAAACTAAGCAGCAAAGGCCCTAAAGAAGGTGTGCTTTTGGAATTGGGTTTGACCACTTTACCCTTCATAAAAGGGACATGTGAGGTACCTGATATCCGTAAAATTCAATGGAGGTATCTTGGTTTATGTAAGGCCTGTGTAATACACAAAGTTCACGGATCATATTACTGTGGATTTTGACGGGATCTGCCCCTAAAAAAACACGAACTCATGGGACATCCGGGTATCATGGCAGATCATCGAATCGTAAATACCCTGAAAGAGGGAGAAACTCTGACATCATATTCCATCCCCTCCAAAGCAACTATCCCCAATAAGGGATCTGCATAAGTCCAGGGGGAGACAGGTGACTGCTTGAGCCTTTGGATCGTTTTGGAGGATCCTGCGATCAGGTAGTTGGTGGAGGTGTTCATATGGCCCATTTATAACATCATTATCTAACATGTGACATACAAAATTGATAATCTACACGTACAATATATCAAATTATTTCAACATGTTCTAGAACAAACGTTATATTAAATATTATTATATATATATATAATCATAATGATTATAATTAATGAACATGTCTACAATAATCTACATATTGAGAAGTGGGCTCTTGTGAAATAACTATGCTTACTATAGCAGCTTACTGGGGATGACCATATGCCTCTATGTCATCGATTGCGGAGCCGGTGTTCTTCTGGGGACTGTCGAAGGTCAAGGGATCTGCGCTCCTGACGCGGGGGTCAATTTAAAGAAAAAAACTCAACGGAACATGCTTCATTTCTAGATGTTTTTTGCCATAAAACCATTTGATGAGGGATTTCACATTGCCACGCTTGATGACTGGAGGGTAGAGGAAACATCCAACACCTTCTTAGGAAACATCCAACACCTTCTTATGTCTGATAGGAAAGAACAAAACTAGTTTCCTGTGATTTTCCCCATCAGTCCTATGACACATAAGTTGGTGGTTTTACACTTCAAAAATACTAGTCATCAGAGTCATCAGGCACTGTTTTTTACCACGCAAAAAAGCGCGGGCTGGCGCCGCTGGCGCGGTTTCGCGCACGGCTGGATGCCTTCTCAAACTTCGGGACTGTTATTTTTTACCAACTCTGAAGTTTGACAGCTTACGATAAATGTGACATGGAGAACCATGCTCTCTATTCATACTATCCCATCGACAACCAAATGATCTTCTATTTGATGTCGAGTTTTGACATCTTCCCCAATCAGGGGGCCACCTTTGCGGGTCCACATTTGGTGAGCTTCCGGCTGACGGGTACGCGAGATCCATGGGCGCAGGGTCGACGGTCAGCAGGTTGGAGCATGTAGAGGCTCGGCCTCCAGGATTAAAGGGTCATGATGAGGGTGGTCAGGGTGGTCGTCAAATCTTCTTGATCATATGGTTGATGACATATACTGCAAATATATATATATATATATATAATATTATATATATATATCATAAAATGATTAACAATTTATATATGTATAGATTTAATTATATATATATATATCATAGATATATAATTATATATGGGCGCAAGTCAAAAATCGGGTATGGATCGCTCCGCGGTGATCCGTACTTTGGATCGGGAGTGCTTACATAAGGTGCCTAATCCGTACCCTTTCGTAAAGGCTCATCATAGCATACAAACTGTATTGATAGTCCTACTTGCTATTACTTCTCCTCCCGCTACTGTTGCTGCTTAAACTGTTACCGCTGCTCGTAGAAGGAGCACAAAAAAAGCAGCCAGCACCAGAAGCAGTAGTGGCAATAGAAGAAGAAGCAGTAGCAGTAGAAAAAGCAGTTGCAGTAGCAGTAGTAGTACTAGTAAAATTAATAGTAGTAAGAATAGTGGTAGCGGTAGTAGCAATAGTAGCACTAGTAGCAGTGCTAATAGTAGCAATAATAGTAGGAAAAAAAGAAGCAATAATAGTATATAATAGTAGTAATGTAGCAGTACTGTTAGTAGCAATAGCATTAGCAATAGTAGTAGCAATTGTAGCAATAGTAGTAGTCGTAGCAGCAGCAGCAGCAGCAGCAGTAGTGCTAATAGAATCACCTTTCATATTGGCATGTGTTGTGGCGTGACTGGCTTCGGGTATGGATCGGGTATGGATCGGAACACGCTATCTGGGTTGGCTTTGTCGCTGTGAAAGAAGAGAGCGGGAATGAGCGGGATATTTCTAGCCTAGTTCTACAAGTGCCAGGCAAAGCAGCAACAGGAGTTGTAATCATAGCACCACATGAAGCACAAGAAGCACCCAGTGCAGCTAAAAAAGTCTTATTAGCCTCCAAGGTGCACTTGCAATATCTTGCAGTATTACTAGGTAGTTGCACTTGTCCAACTACCAGAAGCACACAAAGGAAGTGAACCAGCACCACCACCAGGCACGAGCAGTAGCAGAAGCGACAACAGTAGCAGCAGCTCCTAGGAGGAAGATGACTAATAGTGGCAGCAGCAGCAGCAACAGCAGCAGCAGCAGCAGCAGCCGTGGCGGCGGCAGCAGTGGCGGCTGCGCGGGAGCGCGCAGTGGAGGCAGCGGGGGCTGCGGAAGCAGCAGTAGTAGTAGCAACAGTAGTAGCAGTACCAGGACCAGAAGCAGTATTAGGACAAAAAGCAGCATTAGGCCCAACATCAGTCATTCTTCAACAAGAAAGGGGTATGGAACAGGGGTATGGATCAAGGGTATGGATCATGCAGTATCATAGGGTATGGATCAAGGTATGGATCGGGGGGTATGGATCGCGTGTGGGCCCAGGGCCTTGATCTATGTGAGTCAGTATAGTATTGCAGTTGACCTAATACTTCTTGTTGTGTGCGTGTTTTTTTCCCGAGAAATTCAATATGTTCATTGGGTTGTTATGTATTGAATGTTCTGACCGATGCAGCTGATACCTGGATTTCAAGAGTTTGTCTCATGTATCCCGAAATATGGATGTTTAACAGTTTAACAGATGTTTCTATCACCCATATGCTTCATGTAAGGAATATTTATCTACATTTGAGCTATTTTGGGGGTAAATGTAGGTAAATATTCCGTACAACATCTGGGTCATGGTTTTCTCATGTTTTCTCCATTCAGCTGAGGCACTCTCGAGGCTCTGTATACCGTGCGATGCCATCGCCGGCACTGTGGCCTCCATGCCGCACGGATCTGGGAGGCCAGGCGACGCTTACCTTGCGGAGAAAGCGGCTTGGGGTTGTCCAGGCCCATGAACCAAACCGGGACAGTTGGCCCATCTGGTTATGACTAACATAGCCATGGAAAATCATTTTTTTTAATAGGGAAATCAACTATCAATGGGCCATTTTCCATGGCTATGTAAAGTAACCAGAGGGTAATTCATTGATATTCATTATAATCATGTGTGTATATAATTATATTATATTATATTGACATCCTTTTGTGAGGGGCTGTGGAACTGAATCAGATGTTCGGTGAAATCACTGAATGAACTGCTGAAAAATTATGAAATCACTGGTGCACCCCAACATACCCCAACGAATCGCATGAGGATTTGCCCAAATTGAGAACGTGCGCCGTGGAAGGTCTTGGAAGCTTCGGGAACCACAGTGGACACAACACAACGTTACCCAAACTCCCCCTAGCAGGCCCTATAGCGTCCTGGCATCCGATTCTGGGCACAAACCTACAGCCCTGATATTTTTGCCAAAGTCATTGCAATCGCTTGTGGTCGACAAATTTATACCCTATTTGTGCACCCTTTGACAATCCCATCTTGGGATCCCTTGCGATCCCATCAATTCCGGTGAAGACTTCCATTCAACCGGCACTGACGTGTTGGAGCCATTGGAGATGCTGGGGAACACCCAAAGAGTGCCATTGTACTTATGATGACCTTCAGCTGACTCACGACAATGGTGTGAGGAAATATCAGTTTCGAATGGGTCAATTAGTTATGGGTCAAAATTGGGTACATGAATAATTGGATGGATAATGCAAACTATAATGCCAAAAATATCTGGTCCCTGTCCCTGGGTCTTACATTTGACCCAGAGCCAATGGAGTCTCTAGCCCATTTATTCAATCTACCAGGTTTCCTCACCCCAGATACAAGGGAGGTAAATTGGCTAAATCAATTTAATGTCAGTCATCATCCCTTTCCCTGGCTAAAGAGGTGAAATCATCACTTTCCCCACTGGTGGTGATCATTCACCTCCAATGGCTTGGAGGAAAACTCAGTACCGTTCGTCGCAACCAGGTCACAGCATTAACTCGCAGTAGAGGGCCACGCTTCGGAGAAGCCACTGCTTGGGACTCTTGTGCGATCGCAGCAGAACCTGCTCCACATGATGAGTTGATATAGATCCTGGTTGGTGGCTTCAACCCCTCTGAAAAATATTAGTCAATGGGAAGGATTATCCCATATATTATGGAAAATAAAAAATGTTCCAAACCACCAACCAGGATCATAAGGTGAGGTCTGCCACATGTTTTGAGAGCCCCATCTTGGCGCGGATTCTTACGCTTGCCCGGATTAAGGTAAACTAAGATAGCTATGAATCATCTGTAAATGGCTCATTTTCCATAATTATGTTATGTTGGAGGGTACCAGCCATGCATAATCATATATGGGTTTCTCTGCAAATAGGGTAATTACTTGTACCCTAAATCCACTGTGATCATTGCCATTTGGGGTGATACCGGTTCACCCCATTTACAGATACACGCAAATATCACATTGTTGATCATTATATATTCCATTAGTTTCCCATTGTAGCATTGTAGAACCAATTGTGTGTTGGTGTGTATATATATATACACATATGAGATATGACATATGTACAAGTATGTGTATAAATAAAACATAATAAATAAACAATTAAACAAATGAATAAATATAATATAGTAGATAGATAGATAGATAGATAGATAGATCTATATATATATATACAAATACATGGACATATCAAGTCTACATATCATCCCGGGCCATTGCGCCCACTCCATGTTACACCCCACGACCTGGGATTTTTGCAGCATGGTTCGGCTATATCTTGAGATATCCCTGGGGGATCATCCCACGAAAAAAAAAAAAAACTGGTGGGGTTTGTTCACCCATTTATACATGATATATATATATATTGGATATAACCATTGGATATAATAGATATACCAAAACCATTTTCATCAATATAACTGTTTCATCATATTGGATATAAATCTGGTTGGTGGTATACCTACCCCTCTGAAAAAAATATGAAAGTCAATTGTGTCAATTGGGATGATGACATTCCCAATATATATATGGAAAAATAAAAACGTTCCAAACCACCAACCAGAAATGGGATAATCCACGAAATGGAGACTTACGTTCACAAGGTGTAGACCTGAAAACCACTTACGAACCAGATCTACAGTAAGTGGGATGATCCTCCAAGTACATCCATTTGGATAATCCACTATGAAGCATCATTTATAGTGGATTATTAAGCATTATTAACCATTCATAGAGCCCACGGATGTTACCCACGGATGTTACCCCGCCACCTCTGTGATATAGTTGCCGTCTTCGCCGTCTGTGGTCATGTGGCTTTGACGCTCCGCCTCTGAAGAGGCCATGTAACGTCATCGTTGTTGGAGGGCAACTTTGGAGGAAAAAGGAAACGACATCAAAGGAAAACTCCATGATTTCCTTGGTAACTATCAAATATGTATGTAATACGAATATGTATGTAATTACGTGATAATCTACTTGATATGGTTCGATTTTGGTAAATATACCAGGCATACTGTTTCATGATTTTCTTATGTTTTTCTTCCAAAAAATCTCAAAGAAACCCTGAACACTTCAATTCATCCAAGTCATTCCATCGGCAAATTTCTGTCACCTCTCCAACCCTGCCTGATAGAAAGGAACAGCATAGGTCTTCTCCAGGTTCGGCTTGAAATCCTGACGGATCTCCAGAGAAAAGACATGGATAAAATCAACATGAAGAAGAAACCCTTTTCTATCCCTTTCTCTTAAACCATCTTAAGAAATTCTGATATTCAATTATACTGAACCTCTTTGCTTTGCTGGTTGCATAAAGGTTGATAATGGATAATGATGGGGGCGGAAGGAGATCATTTTTTTCGGAAACAGTGCAATGGATTGCCACGACTTTTCGCCACTCAAACTGGGCAACGGCTGCCCCATCGACCGCCGTAAACGACCCACCCTTTGACCACGGTCCGCAGTGGGGATGAAGTGAATCACAGGCATGCGATAGAACAACTCATCGGGACGGCAGTCAGCCTGGCGGCCAAGACTTTTTAAGGGTCCGCCAGCAAGAAAGATATCAACAGAAATAAACCCCTCCCAGTATATAAGGGACCCAAAATAAATAGGATCCAGGACTAAACCAGGGTTTATAAGCGGGTATTTGATATTTTTGGAAATGGACTATATCTTAGCTTCCCAAATTCATTTATGAGGCTCCACCAAAGCTTATGAGAGTGTAAAAAGACACCACTATATAGCACACACTCAACGTTCTCGCATCTCTAAAGGCCTGCTTTAGTGAAGGATCTGTTCATACTCAGTTCTCAAAGAATGGATAATTTACCCTCCAGTACATTCAACCCTTGCCATTGAGCATTGGGAAATCGCCTAGAAATAGAGGTTCATCCTAGGTCGGACCTCTCCAGTGATGAGTCCATAAAGCAATGGGAAAGATTCCGGGAAACGATGCTGATCATCCCAGGAATCATTGGAACACGCAAAACATCACGGTAAACACCTGGATATTTGGTTAATAATATTGTTTTTTATTTTTTTGTGAAAAAACAAAACCTTATATGTGCTGTAGATTTTCGATTTTATACCCAGCCAATCCATTCATGGCTGTATCAGTTGTCTCCGCATTCATGGCTGTTTCAAATCTCCTTTGATGATCATTGCTGGTCAGTCTCCAATCAAACATGCTACCGTGGGGTGTGTCTGAACATGGTTTTCCCTCATAAAATCATAATCTTGGATTATAATGGGGCTGCTAAGCCGCTTTGCCGATTTCAACATGTCAAGACAATGCCACACAAATTCCAAAACATATTGTTGGTTAAACATCCCATGATATCCCAAAAAAATATCCGGTTATACCCTGATTATTGTTGCTTCATGGTGGTTACATATTCCAGAATATAAGCAATTTTCCCATCTTGAGGATCACTATCCCATGCTCTTCCCTACATCCCAGATATTGGTTCAACCCTCCATTGCCACTGATCGGCTTAATTGATATCCCACTAGTATCCCAGTAACTTACCATCACAAATCTCATTCATATCCCATTTATATATCATATTAATGACCACTAAATGCAATTTCTACTTCTACCCCATTAACATCCCATGTATATCCCATTTATATCCATTTATCCTATATTAATATCTCAGCTTCACCCCATGAATATATATATATATACACACATAATAAGAATATCCAATGAACAATCCCACAACAAAAATCACTAGAATCAATTCCCGAGATCTGCCACGAGACCATGATAGACTTCCTGCGATCCCAGCCAGCGCCGTAGAGAAAGATGCCCACACAGTACAAGCCCGTGGCAGGCCGGTCCTGGCCACCATTTAGGCTGAAAAAAAATGATGATCAAAATATTATGAAACCCATCAGGTAAATGTCCTAATTCCTCACATCACCCAACTATTGGGGATATAGCGTCCAACACTAGATTGATGTTCAAAATCTGAAAAAATAACGAAAGATTTATAAATATAATATATATATATATAAACCAACCCCCAGCCATGAAAAATGCTGATTTCCCATAGCTATATAATATGTCAAATAAATTAAAACAACCAGAGGGTCAGAAACACGGCCTGAAAATCCCAAGCTTTTCCAGACCTGGACGTCTTCCTCCTCTTCAATGCGCTCCAACACCTGACACCGTTTCTTGATAAATGGGGATGTTCAGCATGGAGCTATGTAATTGTATATTGGTTATGCATATACTAATTACTGTGCAATTGCAATTATCATAGCATATATATATACACAATTGTAGATGTATAATCATGTATATCATATGGAATTATATAGATCTATGGAATCGATGGACCTCTAGACCTGTATGTGTACTTGTGGATAGTTGAGGATGAATTTTGAATAATTCTGGATGTTGTGCAGAGTTTGAACGGAGAGATAACCTTGGGATGGAACAGGATCAACTCGTGTTTTGTGATGTAAATTCTTGGAGTCAATTCACTTAGTCAGGAGGTCATCGATATTACACCAGTTGTTTTTTTCCCAATCACCCTGAGGATTACAAGGGCGATGAACAAAAAACTATAGTTATAAGATCTTATAAGTATCATAAAACATGCTTACTGTATTGGAGTTATATTCCCCAACTAAGCGGTTTCGTTTACGGGGGCACTTGGTAGATTTTTCATGGATTAAGCGCCCTACCTGACCAAGATATGCCCAGTAAACTCATCGACTGTTCCCTTAGTCGGATTTGTGTCCTTCAACGAAGAAGCAGTTGGCGGCTTACGCGACCAAATCTAGGTAGGCCATGTGTCCAGCCATTTCAGACCAGAGATGTTGATCAAAGATGTTTCGACCATTTCTTTGAGGAATCCCATCCCCCTTTCATATTCAACACCCCCGTTCCATGGTCCCGACAAAAATATATGTATACCAATCCCAAAAACAACCATGGTTTCTGGATGTTTCGTTTTTTTTTGTTTCATAGAATTATTGGGATTCTAGATATTTCTAGATATATCATCAACCTTTTCCAACATTGACCAGCCATCTTAGGGGTACAAAGCGTCTGCGCCTTGTGGCGAAAGCTATAGGCCTCCAAGGCCACGTTGTCGTTCCTCGATGGCGGCAGGTTGAGGCCCCGTTGTGATGTTTGCTTTTAGTGTCACCCCATGAATACGGTACATATACCATAGAGATAAGGATATGACCCCAGTTCGTTTCTAGTGGTTTATAAACCCAATTTATATAGTTACATCGCTAGTTGTTGGAGTTATAAACAAACTGAACTAAAAGGATGACCATACAACAAAGGATGCTACTCCCAGTGATGTTTGTTGGTTTAGTTTCTCCCCATGAATACTATAGTCTATAGTCCAATTTGCTACCCCCATAAACGCAACAGTGAAATTGGAGGTATAAACGACCTGAGCTAACGACTTGCGGCACCAACCTGCATCTGCGTTAGTTATTTTTTTAATTTCATTTTAAGTATCGTGCAGGTGCAGTTCCGGGTAGTCAGCGCTCCATATACTCGGTATACCAGTGGGTGGTATTAATTTTGTAATTATGTATATGGTTATCAAACACTTAATAATTAGGATGCACATTCAAGTAGTGTGTGTATGTGTGCGCACTTTTCATGGAGAGGTGGGAATGGTGTGGCACTTACTCAATCACCGGAGTTCAATGACCGAAAAGCCAGCGCACAACCATTCCAAACAATTTTAACTGAACAGGCCCTATCCATCATATCATGATATCATATATTGGCTACCCTTACTTCGAAGACTTCCCAACCATAGTTCTTCTAACACTCTAGAGAACCTACCACCAAGAACGCTAGCATTCCTCTCTGTATCGTTGGTGAATAAGGCCCTGATTTGCCTAGAATTGTAATCTGGTTCATGTAAAACAAATACGATAAAAGCACATAAAAGCAAGCAATCTTGGGGACCCACACACGAAGCTTCCTCGACCCTCACTCGACCCGCAAAAGTGGGTAAAAAGTATAAAGATTATCGGGTACCTATATCGATAAACTGAGGCTTAATAAAGCACTTGGCTGCGATATATTGGGGGGATGCAATTTCATCAGCAGATTAATCCCTTCCTCCTAATACTAAACCCCCCCCCCTAATACAAAACACGGCAGGTAGTTTTTAGTATTAGGGGGGTATTTATTATTAGGGAACCAAATCGAAGTCATGTTAATTAATTAATT
>Ga0126342_10005717_pt1 | contig 21830 bp, 11 predicted proteins | sample Cyp1metagenome_FD_92528 | JGI IMG/M metagenome (GOLD analysis project Ga0126342, IMG submission 92528) | Coral microbial communities from Lord Howe Island, Old Settlement Bay, Australia - Cyphastrea 1 metagenome | ecosystem: Host-associated > Invertebrates > Cnidaria > Coral ... | reverse complement strand
TTATGTGTATATATATATTATCATCCTGAAGTAGATAGAATATCAAAATTTTCATTTTTTTGTCTGAGGACGTTTGAAATTCCATATTCTATCTATTCCAGGATGATTATATATATATATATATATCAACATACAACATTATGCAACCACTAGGAGTCCCTCTCCATTCTGTACTCGTACCCCAAACCGTTCGTGCTGTTGGTTTCATCAATGGCCATTTCAGGTACCTAAATTGGAGGTACCTACCATATCATCACATATCATATGGGTCCTATTTTTCATTAAATTTCCCCAAAGACTCCTGAAAATATGGCAAGGAGTATGGGAAAGTCGGAAAGTCACTTTAGGGTCCTGAAATTCCCATTGATATTCTTCAATAATTATCTATATATGATAAGTATGGTAATTTCACCAGGTCTTGTTGCTGATTCTGCTCCTTTCGCTCCGCGGGCTCACGGGGCTGACCACCAGTTCCGGAGAATCTTGGGCTACAAGTACCAAGTCACAGGGGGTTCTTTTCCTGGAGGATCCCCATAAAAATGGTATCCAAACATGTATGGTTTATAAATAGTGGAAAATCCAACTTGGATGATTTGGGGTACCCCCATGACTTAGGAAACCTCCAGCTGAATTTTGTAGTTTATGGAATTTATGGTAGATACAAACCAAGAGATCTGAAGAACCAGCACACATTGCTTTATCATTTATCCAAAAACCCAAGTTACTTGATAACCATAATGGAATGTATAAACCAACAAAACTATAATGGAAGGTATAAAACCAACAAGTACCGTAAATTATTGGAGGCCCCACCTTTTTTTTTACCGTAGTACCGTACTGTTTGGACGCCACCATGGGGTTTCCAGCGATTCACCGGGGTTTCCAGCGATTCACCGGTCAGCTTTTTTGAGGCACCAAAAAAACTCAGCAATCAGTCAGAAACAAATAATACCACCATGGATTGTTATATTGTTATATATTGTTATATTCTTTGTTTTTGTGCCCGGGCCTGGTGAAGATCTTTTCTTTGGTGATTTTTGTCGTTTGTGTGTTTTGTGAGGCCAAAGTCACCAAACCAGCGCAGTCACCAGCAGCTCCCCTAATCAAAAACAAACCACTAGATGCGCAAACTTGCACGGGCAATGAAAGAAAAAAAACAGAAACTGGCGGGAACGTGTAGCCCCATAGATCGATATAGATCGGAACATGATTGCATCTGTTAGTTGTTCGTTTTGTGAGAATCATGGAAAGACAAAGGCTCACAATGCGTTTCTGACAAGTCAAAAAGCGCTCCCCCCATGAGGTCCCTCTCATCTAAGTGTATGATGATACATATTATGGTAGCAATAATTGTAATAATAGAATAATAGAAGCCTAAAACATGATTGTAAGAAAACACGAGCAGCACACTATAAATATCTAAAAATCATAGAAAATGATTGCAATATGTTGGAAGGTGAAAGGACACCACTTTCTGGATCATGGGACATCCCAAATTCTGCAATGGTTTGGGGAATCAATCCTGGTTGGGTTTGCTTGCATATATTATTTTGCAGATTTATAGATACCCCGCTCGAAATAGTGGGATGATTGATATTGATGATTATGATTATGATGATGATGATGATGATGATGAGGAGGACGAGGAGGAGGATGATCGATAGTGACTACCAATCTGTTCGGACATGTGTGCAAATCATCAAAAAGGGCGTTGCAAGGGCGTTGCTTGGGCTTCGAATCTATCATGAATCATCCAAAGGATATTATAAGAAAGCCTAAACTACTGGAGAGTTGGAAATTGTGAGGTACAGACTCTACAGATCTTTGGAACCACAGTTCTATTAAAATTTGTTGCCACTTTCTTGCCGAGACGTTGTTTAAATTGAACAAACTGCAGTGTCCCATGATCCACATTGAGGACCTGGAGTCCTTCAGTGCTGTGCTGGCACTGATGGAGCAGGAGACATTCCAACATGGCTAGCTGGGAAATCCCCCAAAACACACTTTTGAATACCGGAGGATACTCAGGTTGGTCATTTGTCATGGCATGTTGAAGCTGAAACCATTTGGAGGTTTCCTAAGTCATGGGGGTACCCCTAAATCATTCATTTTTGATTGGGATTTTTCATTATAAACCATCCTTTTTTTGGACACCCCCATGACTATGGAAACCCACATATCACCATTATTCACCATTATTAAGGCTTATTAACCATTACTAAACCCCACATATAGGCTATTGAGTTGGAAACCTCAGTCGATGGCAGGACAAACCAAAGGCCGAAAGTGAAGATTTCGAAGAGCCGACAGGCGAAACATCGAAACTGGCTCTGCCGGGAGGTTGACGGTCATGAAACCCACCCTGGCTCCACCAATGGTATTCTAAGCAGGTGATATCCCCAAAAAAACATTATAGTATGAATATGTTTATATATATATCATTTAAACAAATTAAATATATATATATATAATATATAATATTTAATATATAATACATATAATATAACATATATAATATATATAATATATATATAATATATAATATATATAGACGTGTGTGTATATATTTACTACACATATGCATCTAACTGCATTATTTTTAAAATAATGCAAGAACCGGGTCAGGTTTATTATGGGATCCCGATGCGGAAAAATTCGAGCGATTTCAAATCAGCAAAATATGGATTTATAGGATGTTCATTGATTTTCCTATTCAAAGCCTCCATTTTCAAGGGGGATTTATGGGGATTTCATTGATTTTCCTATTCAAAATCTCCATGTCTGATTTCATTTTGCCATTCTTGATTTCCGAGCACAAACAAAATGAATAGTTGAACGACAGATTTCAAAAACTGATAGTTTTGGGGTCAGCAGTTTTTGCCTGTTTCGCCACCTCACGCATTTTCAGCCCCTTTTTTTGTGATCGGTGATCATCACCAACTTTTGATGCTGCATGACTGCATGACAGGGCAAGCAAATGTTTGCGCCAATCGATTTAACCATAAATAGGGATAATTGGGATATAAACCCAGCCACAGAATACCGCAAATTGAGACATCATGGTGATATAATGGGAACACCATGTGGATATCACGTGGGGATGTCACATATGTCGCCTGTCTACATGGCTACAGTGCTTGGATCAATTGTATTGTCAGGTCTATGTCCATGGCGCTACCGAGAGAAAATGTGGGGTTGGTCTACGCTGGTTTCTCTTCGGAATATAGTCTAGCTTACACTTGTGACCAGATAACAACAGAATATTGTAAAAAAAAAAGTATATTGAAACACTACAATAGGAGAAGTTTGTTCAAATCATAATAGTAGCAATACAAATGAATATTGATTGTGTTGAAATTTCCCCTTTCAGCATAATTATCGGGCAGCTGCCGCGCCAGTCCGAGCCGTACCGGATTGGGAGCCATTGCTATGGCAGGTGCCTCCTGGAACTTGGGGAGGATAATCTCAATCGAATGTGTTTAATGTTCGTGCGATGATGATGGATTGTGATTTTTGACTTTAATTATTATCATGACTATTCAATATTATCCCATTGTACTCTATCCCAGCATTATAGTCAAACGTATCACTGTGGAAGTACTCGTATTCCATTTAAACAAATACACTCAATCATTCTGGGCATTTATCAACCAAACAGTAGGATCAATTCATAGTGCCTCTTGGAAGCTGTTCATCTTTCTTTCAAACATTGTTGACCCCATCGCAAAGACCATGTTCTTTTTGACAAGAACCCTCTATTTTGGGTCAGTAATTTGCCAAGGGTGCTTCTTCGCAGAGATCTCAAATTTGCTGCTGAGTTCGTTGGTGAGCCAATAATATGTGGTTTCACTGTGTTCATGTTTGTTTCCCTCTTGTCCTTTGTCAGCTACCAGAAGTCCCGGACACAATCTTCCTTGCACTTCAAAACTCAACAGCCCAGAAGGATTCCAATGTTTCGCATCTCGTATTAGCCATGGATGTAAGTGGTTTACAATCCATATAGAACCGGGCAGATTTCATGCATAGGTGTGGTAGAATGTGGGTATTACCCAGCTACTAGCCGCGATGCACCCTTTAAAGTACATTAAAGTACGATGTAATGTGGTTCAAACAATAATAAACCATTCCCAAATTTACCATACCCTCTGGTAATTTAACGTAGCTATTGAAAATGACCATAGATATAGTGGATTTTCCCATTAAAAATTGTGATTTTCCATAGTTATGTATGTTTACCAGAGGGTAAACGGTGGTGAATACGGTATCAACGGTGGTATATAAACCAGCAACAATGGGATGGTCCCATAGCATTCGCAAAAGGACCCAGCAACTTCCCAGGCCCTGCGCGTGCTGTTGGAACAACTCAAGGTGCCGTTGACAAGTTGATGATCTTGGTGAAAGATGGATATCCATGAAAACACAATATGTACTTTGTAACATATATATATATATATGTATATATATATGTAATATATATATATATATATATGTATGTGTATGTATATGTATACACATATATTATGGGATCAATATTAGTATCCATGTGGTATAGTATGCCTATTGCAAAAAATCACCCAACATCTGTAGCTTCCAGATGGTTCGAGGGCTTGCTTGAAATTCCCGAAAAGCAATCTCTAGACGGAAGTAGAAAGGTGCTGGCCATGTGGCTTACCCTCTGGTGAACTAACATAGCTATAGAAAATCACCAGTTTTAATGGGAAAATCCACTATATCTATGGTCATTTTCCATAGCTATGTTAAATTACCAGAGGGTATATTCCAAGACTGCCATAGACCAAAAAAAATGGTTTCAATGTCAGCTGTAAAACTGAACTTTCGCCTTCAGTCAACATGATCTATATGTTCCATGCAAGAAAGCTTGAAAACACAACGATGCTGAATAAAGGATATCGTTTACATAAATCAGATTGATTTGGGTCGAGTATTTGGGTTCAACAAGTCCAAGATACTCCATTGACAGTCGAATACGTAACTTTTTCTGTTGCTAAGTAATGGGGGAATGATCCACAATAACAATCAATAATAATCCCATTCCCCCATTCCAATCCATTCCCTACTAAGCACCAGTAAGATAAATTATATTATATATATATATATTATATATTATATATATATTATATATATATTGTATATATATACATTATATATATTATATATATATACATTATATATATATTATATATATTATATATATATATATACATTATATATATATATTATATATATATATATTATATATATAGTCATCCCCAAATAGATGGAACAGTAAACTCAATGGGAATTCCAGGATCCTAAAATCGAGGTACGTTAGTACCATATTTCAGGCCACATTTTGGGGGGAACTTAGGCCTGAAACATAGGCCTTATATATGGTAGGTACCTCCAATCAATCGGTTCCTGAAATGGCCATTGATAAACTGTCTAGTAATTTGATGATGACAATTTACTGTTCCATCCGGGGATGACGGTAAAAAAATCCATCAAGACTATACCAATTTTGGTAACGACTAACGGCGATGGCTATGGAAGCCATGGCCCATAGAAATAGTGGATTTACCATGGTGATTTTCCATAGTCATGTGTATGTTTACCAGAGGTTAGTGAAAGTAATTTCCTATCTACTGTTTCTTTTCAAGTTAGTGGTGATTGTTAATGATCCATACTGAAAATTAATCACTATGAACAACCATAATTGGAGATCATCATTGAATCGAACAATATTGATGGGATAATCATCCATGTGTTTTTCATCACTATGAACTTCCCATTAGTTGAGCTATTTTAGAGATTATAATAGCGATTCCATTAATACCATTGACTATTCCATTATGGATCATTAACTATGAATAATTATCCGTTATTAACTATGGATAAATGAAGGATTTCAGTGATTGAATGATTATTCCATGAACTATCCCACTATGGATATCATTAAACACTATTGTTTCATAGTAATCTATCAATTTCATGGATATCATCCATCCCATTTCAAGATTCTTTCATGAAATGGATTATCCATGATAAGTATCCCTATGATCCATGATTATTAGTGGTTGTTAATAGAATGTGATTATGTTATTAGTGATAGCATCTTTTTTTTATACCATTACATTAACTATCAAAGATTAACTATACCTTATTATGTTCTTAGTTAATGTGTTTTTAGTAAAAAAAAGATCGATATTGTTATTAGTGATGGATTATCCCGTTATGTTAATAATTACATCATTATCCCATGATCCATGATTATCAGTGATGAATCACTATTATGGATATCATAAATACTATCAATACCATATTAGGCATGTTACCCTCTGGTAAACTAACATGACTGGAAAATCACCATTGTTTATAGTTAAACAACCTAAATGGCCATTTCCAATAGCTACGTTAAATGACCAGAGGGTATTTCCTATCATTGGATTGGTTTAAGGGAACATTTATAGGACACCCCCATATTGATGGTAAAAACCATGCTTTCCGGTTAAGATTTTCCCTTCAACCAATCCAGTGATACTATCATAGTATTTCCCATCTCCGAAGGGTAACGGTATTTACCATCTCCCATGAATAGTATACTCCACCATCAATACCATTAACTATTAAATACCATTACCCTCTGGAACACCAACATAGCTGTTGAAAATCACTATTTTTAGTGGGTAAATCAGCTATAAATGGCCATTTTCAATAGCTATGTAACAAATTACCAGTGGGTAACTATTGGAAATGACCAGAGGGTATTTCCTATCTCCCCCCATTCCTTCATTTCCTTGCGCCTCCAGGGCCCCTCCAGCGAGCAGAGACGCTTGCTCCGCTGTGGGGCCATCGCGCAACTTGGCGCCGCAAGCGGGTGCAGTGTGTTCTATAGATACCCTCTGGTAATTTAACGTAGCTATTGAAAATGGCCATTTATAGTGGATTTTCCCACTAAAAATGGTGATTTTCAATAGTTATGGTAGTTTACCAGAGGGTAGATAGGTAGGTAGATAGATAGATTGATGCTGATATGATATGATATGATATGATATGATCATAGCCTAATACATAGCCTATAATATAGTAACAGTAACTATGATAGAAATGGGAATCTGATATGAAGTGACTGTTAAATCTTTGTTGGATTGGTTGATGGAATACGTACCAAAGGGCCATAGATGGACATGGGGACAGGTGATATTAACTAGGACACCAGTAAAAAAAAAGATGTTCCGCGGGCTATCCACGTTTGGTACATGTTCAACAAGTGCATCAACATGACAAACGATATATCATATCATATACCATCATATACAGTACCATAAACATATAGTACCATTCGTGACCTGGAACATACTTCTTCAGCCATGAGAATAATACAACATAATATAACCTGATTCCGCCGATGTAGCAAATGCAGGAAGCTCCTGAAAGTTTCATATGGGGGTCAAGTGACCTATGAATTACCCTCTGGTAAACTAACAGTTTGCTATTGAAAATGGCCATTTATAGTTGATTTTCCCATTCAAAATGGTGATTTTCCATAGTTGTGTTAGTTTACCAGAGGGTACCATACTGGGAGAATCAGCATAAAGCCCAGCTCAAGGTCAATGGTCAGCACCCTTTTCTTGACGCAGAGCTCCAGAGAGGCCAGTCCTGTCAGACAGTTGCTGTTGGGCATTGCCGGTCAACGAAGAGGTTTGCTGTGGAAACATCGCCACTCAAAGATGATTTACCTATAAACAATGGTGATTTTCCATAGTTGCGGTAATTTACTGGAGGGTAATTATTCTGATACCTTGCTCTCAAGTAATCTCACACACACACAGTTTGGGCCTTCGCTATAGTTCTCTTGCGTTGCAACACAACTGACTAGTCAGATTTGGGAGTTCTTCCAACAGTTTGTTTTGTCCCAACAGTTTGCTTGCGATAAAATGCTACAAGTCCTGAGTATGGTCAAAGCTCCATTGATATTCATTCGGCATTACACATTGGCAAGTTTTCATGGATCAGAACTCGGTATCCTGAAAAAGTGGTTGGTTTAAAATCAGCAGTGACCAACAACAGCGGGTTTTGCAGTCTCTAGTTAGCATGGTTCGGTCTTAAAAAACCTCTTTCCTGGGGCTGTCTCATGTATGACTGTGTGCTGATTCAAAATAAAAAAAAAAACTCATTATGCTCAAAAATAGTGAAACTTGCAACCATCTCCTTTTTCATGGCTTTAAACGTTTGACCCATACCAGATTTGCTGGCTACATGGTCCAGGATATCTATATGACTGTCAGATAAAAACACTCTCGTTGGTTGAAGCCACGGGCCAAATCTCATGTCTATGCTCCATGGATGGAGTATTTACCAACATTTAAAGAAATCACCTGGAACCCAGTCGTATAGGTAAATAGTACCAGCATGGATGGAGCAGGTGTTGATGGTTTAAAACTCTAACTGGGTCTGAAAAAAATGCTGAAAGAACCCTACATCCAGGGGTGAATCAAAATGTGTCCCCAGCAAAATTGGAGGAAAAATTGGGTGGTATACCTGTATACCCCACATGTTCAGACCCGCCCAAATCACATTGAGTTGGTCGCGTATGTATATGCGTATGTCCCATTATGCTATAATTCCCATGGTACATCCCATTAAATTCAGCATTTTATCATTTGGTTTATACCATCATGGAATCACCATGACTCACCAGTTTTTCTAATTTTCGTTCAAATCCCTTTAAATCACCATGCCATTTCCACGAAATCACCCTTGCTTCAGGCCGCGGAGGCAGCGTCAGATACAAGCAGAGACCGAAGTGCAGCAGCCATGGCAAGGTGACGGCAAGGGGCGGAACGTTTAATGATGTTTGATGGGTGGAATCCCCATTCTTTTGGAGTGAGTTTCATGGAAATTCAGATGTTTTTTGGTGATTTTATGGTTTTTTTTATGGGATTTCCATGGGTATATATGATGGGATAATATATATATATACACATACAATATATGCATATCAAGCCAACTTAAGATGGTTTCGGTGTGACTGAAAATGGGATTATACCCACAGCTTATTGCCGGGAAATCGCCACGGTTAAAAGCGTTTTTACAGTACCAGTTATAAATGGTTATAAACAGGTGTATCATTCCATAAAAAAGAAAACTGGAGTCATAACTGACTTAAAACTAGTAATTGGCCACAACTGGAGGTTCTAGTTAGCTATTTTGAGAAAAAAACACCCTGAACCATGGAGGGTTTACAAGAATAGCCTGATATGTGCTGGTTAAAAAAAACTGGTAAAACCTCAACATATTTTTCCCTATAAAACCAATCCGTTGAGGCTTCGTATTATATCCCGTTATATACAATTTGTCCTATCCCAATCTGTAAATATATAATGATAAATATATATATACATATCAACTATATATATATATATACATACAATGTCAACTATATGTACATATCAACTATATTACTATATATATATGCGTGTGTACATATATATATATATATATATATACATACATATGGTCATCCTGGAGTAGATAGTATATGTCACAATACTGAAACTGCACATATATACAAGCAACTCAGTCTAATTACATGATATATTGTTATCATCAAAACGATAGAACAATAAATCCGTATTTATATAGGTCGTGAAGATTAACGGTTCCATCTTTTAGGGGCTTACTTTTTAATATACATATATATATATACATACAACATTTGGATTAATTATAATTTAATGTGACTTCACTGGCATGATGGTTAGTAAGCGGAATCATCCCAAATGGCCCGACATTTCAGCCATTTTCAGGTGAGTGCATTCTTGTAATTCAGCCAGATCAATAGCCATTATTCATTCATGGAATATGTGGGTACTTGAGGATGAAGATATGGGATTAAACTATCTATGTATGTACATATACCCTCTAGTAATTTAACAGTTTGCTATTGAAGCCATGGCGCATAGAAGTCATAGAAGTAGTTGATTTACCGTTTTTAAAGATGGTGATTTTCCACAGCTATGCTAGTTTAGCAGAGGGTAAATAAATTATAAATATCGTATACGCATATATAACAATTTTATCGTCGTTCCCAAAGAGATAGAACTGTAAATCAGCAACAATTCACTTTTCCATCTCTTTGGTTCTTACTATCTATGTAGATATAACAATATTAGATGCATCGATGAATAAGCCCCATGAAACACCCATGAAACTACCATGAAATCATCATTAAGCCCCTGTAAACCACTATTACGCCACCCTTTGCATAGCCATTCGGCAGGTCCCTCTACTCTTCTGCTGCTCCCGTCTCGCCCAGCGCGTCTTCGTCTGTGGGGAGACGCAGAGATGGTAGGTGAACTAGCCAAAATGGTGATTCAATAGGGAATACAACGGGAATATCATTGGGAATATCATGGAAATATATTATATTGGTAATGTCATGGGATTCTGGAAAGGTGTGTATATATATATACATAATGTATCTCATCTCTCTCTCTATATATATATATATTTATTTATCTATGCATATTATATATATATGTATAAGTATCTATATATGTACAATGATTGGGACGTAACCAACCCTATTGGGATATGTGTGGGGTATGGTCATCCCATACGGGAATCCCTATGACATCGAAAACGAATTTATGACCCTTTGGACCCTTTGGTCTGAAAATTTCGGCGAAATCCCTGAAATCCAATGAAGTTCATGGGTTTATCATGGTTGATCATGGGTGAATATCATCATTTTTCCCGAAAAACAACAGCGATATGGGCCTTGACACAGCCATTTGTAGAGGAGGATCATCCCATGGATCGTAACTGTTTGGTCAAATGGATTGTAAGTTATAAGCCACGTTGATATTAGCGTTACCCCAGGGGAATTACGAAGAAGGCTCTTAAATTTTCCAGTAGTTAGTAGTAGTTGAGTGTCCTCCAGGTAGATCTCCATTGGGACCCAAGATGAACTTTCTGTAGAAGTCCTGTTATTGCTCATAGTAGTTTAGGTGTATATTCTTGGTTCACCCCAATTGGTAGATTCTAACCCCAATCATGGAGTAAGCCGAACGGCTCGGTGCCATTCGCCCCACTGGGGAATTTGGAAAACGAGTTTTCGAAGGCCCAAAAGCAGCACTAGCAAATCGCTAATCCATTTTCGATCACAAACAGAACCATATCATATATTACATATAATATAATGAGATATATATATATAAATAATCATTTTTATTATCATTATTATTGTCATTGTTCTTATTTTAATGGTGATAGAGTCATTTTGCACGAGAATTACCACAGTGTTTTGTTCTTCCTCAAGTCGTCATGAACTGCATTCCGGGCAAACGGAGACTCCAGGCCTTAAACCTACTTTTCCTGCTTAAGAACTGGGGTTATAACATGTTATAGCCCACTTACTAACTAGGGTAAACCACCAAGTATGCCCCTGAAAAATAGCGCCTGAGCAGGACGGTGAGCGCCGCAGTGGCACAGGTGGCACAGGTGGCCTGTGGGCGAGTTCGGATGAGGTTTTTAACCTGAAGAACGTTTCCCAATTGCGGGATATTTGGGGACGGGTTCAGACCTATACTATGATATACCCTAGGGTAAACTAATATAGCTATTGAAAATGACCATAGAAATAGTTGATTGTCCGTCGTATGTTAGTTTACCAGAGGGTAATTCTATGATATACTCAAGGGTAAACTTCCATAGATGTGGACATGAATGTAGATTATTGTTGCGAGGTGGAAGCCATAGGTTTTCCACATCTAGGTTAGTTTACCCCAGGGTACTGGTATTTTGTGTTCGGATGATGAACTTTGATTCATGCTATTTTGATGTGAACAGTGAGTGGTAGAAGTATAACAGTGGTTCCACCCATCATTACCCATTCTTGTGGGGGTCCTAAGTACACTGTTATTTCAGGATCTCTTTTATCCGTTTGCTAATTTATCAGTTTGTTATGGAACACAGGTTATTTTCCTGTTAAACATGGTGGTGTTCCATGGATGGGAGTGAAGGTTGTGTTTTTTTTGGTGTCCTCGATCTGTGTGCCCAGCGGGGAAAATTCTCCAGGGTTGATCTTAAACTTCACATAGCAAAAATTGCCCATTTATAGAGAATGTTCCCGATGAGATTACCATTTAGTTCAGGAAGTTTCCAGTTCGCTATATTAAATAGCCAAAAGGTATGATTTTTCCGTTAATAGTTCTTTGGGTGGCCGAAAAAGAGCTGAAGATCGGATGTATCCAATGGATTTGATTCTGCCAGGTCTTCCACAAGGTCAGAGTTTCAGTAAAGAAACAATTGGGATCATCCAGATTTGAACCATGGCATTTACTAGACCCTTCTTTATCATTTGAAACAGCCCGTGCACAATATACAGGACACGGATACACGGCCCAATCAGGATGGTCGAGTCCCTGGTTGAACCAATGATCCTACAGACGATGGGTTTCCCCAGTGATGTTTGATCCCTATTGACTATAGTTAAATCATGTTAAATCTAGCATTTTCACAATGATTGGATTCACGAAATCCAACTTGGGCCACGAAATCCCATTCAATCAGCTTTAATCGTAAACTATATTAAACTATTATTCCGTATTCCATTACCCATAGGATCCATGTATGGTATATATGCTAACATTTGGGGTATATTGATGGTAAATGTTACCATATATAGCATACATGGATCCTATGGGTTATATATGGGTAAATTTAAGAAGACCTCACTGGTCTCCCGAACCCTGGAATTAGAGTAAATGAGGGAAAACATCCCCAAATGGCCTTAATTTAGATTGGTGAAGTGTGATCAGAATTTACCCAGATGGTATAAATCACCTCAGTCCCATGAAATCCCAAAAAAAGTAGAACCCCAATGGTGATGAGTGCTCCCCACCTTGACATCGCAGGGCCTCGCCGACCAGAAGCTGCCCTGGCACAGCTCGCAGCCAGGGTCATAGGGGACCTTCGACGGTTATATGAAAGCCCTTTATCAGTTATCAGTTATAGATGGTTATGAATAGAACTATATATGGTTATATTATGGTATAATATATGGTTATTGGTAAACTAACATAACTATGGAAAATCACGATTTATCATATACATATATATATCTGGTTGGTGGTTTGGAACAGGATTTTTAATATACTGGGAATGGCATCATCCCAATTGACTTTCATATTTTTCAGAGGGTTGAAACCACCAACCAGATATGAATAGAACTGATATTGTAAGTTGGTCTTCTCATCATAGATGGTTGAATACCAGTTTATAGATGGTTATCAGTTTATGGATATCAGTAAATAGGCTTATCATGAACCATATGTTTTCATTTATATTATTTATTGAATATTGTATTATATCGAATGATATATATACTACATATTTGTATACTACATATATACTACATATTTGTATACATACAGAATACTACTTAACGACTTAACATACTAAATACATGTATACATTAGCATAAGACAATATAGTATAGTATAATACAATATACTGCAATCAAATATCATATAATATAGTAGGGTATGATTTAACAACATATACTACATATGATATATCATTATGTACATATATCACATAAATCTGGATTTACATAAATGTATATATACATGTACATAGATAGAACCTATGGATCCAAACACCTCCTAAGAAGGCACAAGACACCCCCCAGTCATCATACCCCAGTCCCACTTCCTAAGAAGGTACGGCTGGATCCATAGGGATGAATATTATATATACATATATATATATACATATAAATTACAGATATGATATGTTTGAGTCGATCCAGCCTGCTTTACACCAAGGCCGCGGTCGAAAGCAGCTTTGCCGTCGCCAAGTCTTTGCGCGGGCTGTTGGGTGATAATCTCAGGGTGGAAAGGATGGGATTTTCATGGTGATATCATGTGGTTTCATCTAATGTGGTTAAAACAATAATAAACCACCCATTTGGGAACAGTTTATACCACCTATTTATGGTGATTTGGGGATGAATTATTATTATTGTTTTACCCACATTACTAAACATGGGGATTTAAGCAACTAAAATGGGTTTGCAGCAAGGGGATTTAGCTCATAAAAATGGTGATTTAACTCATAAACATGGGGATTTCGTGGGCATTTAATTCATGCAACTCAAATGGATATACAATGGGGATATACCCTCTGGTTATGACTAACATAGCCATGGTATAGATGGCCCATAGAAATAGATGGTATACCTATTAAAAATGCTGATTTTCCATGGCTATGTTAAATAACCAGATGGTAAATTAACCACACCTGAGCTGACGATATATGATATCTGATATGATATGTATCAATTTATCATTATTTATTCACATTGCCAGGGTTGCTCCCAGCACCAGATACAACGGGGGGAACATTGTGTAAATATAGATGTACAATGACAACATGATCCCCCCAAAGTGGCCATCATTTCATGTACCTACGGTGGATCAGCTGGAGCAACCCCTTAACTCACATGTTTGGGTGAAATATGTCATCCCATGAAACGCACTACCATCTGGTTATTTAACATAGCCATGGGAAATCCCTTATAAAAGGTTTTAATGGGAAGATCATCTATAAATGGGCCATCTATACCATGGCTATGTTAGTCATAACCAGATGGTAATGATCAAAAACGAAGCTTGAATGGGATCTAATGAAGAGTTCGACCCCGAACACTGATAGTCTGATCGTTTTGAGTGTACCATCCCATGTGCCTATTTTCAATCCCCCCCCAGAAGTGGTCCCAAATATGTGTTTTCATCCCCAGCAAATAAAAACATGGGATGGGACGAATGGGGATATATACAATACACATTACAACCAACGAGAACATGTTTTCTACTTTGAGCAACCAAAAAAGGAAGGTAAGTCGGAACCACGGAGGTTTACAGCATCAGAGATTTCCCATGTGACCGATGATTTCTGTCTCATAAATGACGATGCTGCATGGTTTTGCTAAATAGGACACACAGCCATGTCAAGGGGTTCCAGTTTGTTTTCGTTTAATCCTGGATTGGACCAACACATGACTCGTTTTGGCAAAAACTGGGTTTACTGTATGTGTGTTCACCTTTCGCTAATCCATTGGTGGTTACATGATCTCAGCATTATTCTTGGTTTTATACTCCCAGTTATTTGTCTATATATATATCTATACATTTGTAATCATTTATACATATATATATATATACATTCCAGTGAATATACATAACCTCTCTCTATACATATACAAATATGTATTTTAATCCAGTATATGGAGTTGCAAATACAGTGAATATACACAATCTCTCTCTTGGATTGCAAAATGATCAGTGTTCAAAACCCCTGTTGGTTGATGAGTGGTTCGGGAATTATACTACCCTTCATATATTGGGGATAAGAATCATCCAAGAACGGGGAATCCCTTTTCAAAAACCAACCAGGATTAAATGGAATGATACCCATATGCGAACCATGGTGCTGGTATATTTACCGACATAACTGGGTGATTTTGAGGGGCAATCGTTCGCGGCGCCGCGAGGTCACGCCGTGGCGGAACTTGCCATTGAAAGGCGGCCATGGCCAGAATCTGGAGGTTCCGAGGATATATACTATATAGATAGATAGATAGGTAGATAGATAGATAGGTAGATACATATCTGTATCTATCTGTATATATCTGAATATATCTGAATATATCTGAATATAATACTGTATATTATATATATATATATATTCTCAATACATTATAGCCTATGGAACCAGCTGCACCTTCAAGAAGGTATTATTTGAATCCTAGCCTTCCAGTTACCTTTGAGGTAGGTAACCAGGGTGATTTTACCAAGGGTTCGCGGCCTATCTCACAGTCAACTGGAAGGTCAGGGAAATATTTAATTATATGTATTTGAATACATATTATACAATTTGATTTATACATACACGTTTAATTTCATTGTATTTATATATGATATGAAATGGTATGAAATGATATGATACTCTCCTGTAAACTGGCATAGATGTGGAAACCGATCATTTGTAGGCCTCACCTTGTATATATATATATGCGCAGATACATATCATGAGTTTAATGAGTTACTATGTATTTACAGAGATACCTATGAGGACCTATGATTTCCAGAGTTTGAGTACAGCAGCACGTTTGTTTTCACTGGTGTCTTTCTGTGTTTGAGATCCCTGACCTCAGACACTTTGGGCTGGGAAACAGCAGTGTTCCACAGGTTGGTTCTGCTACTTGCAGGAATTCGTCGACGTTCTGCAAACAGCTCAGGTGTGGTTAATTTACCATCTGGTTATTTGACATAGCCATGGAAAATTACAATTTTTAAAAGGTAAACCATCTTAGAGAATCTATAAATGGGCAATTTTCCATGGCTATGTTAAATAACCAGAGGGTAAGTCGTGTAAGCACCGTGTGATTGCACCAGTTGCACAAGTTCGTCAGCTTGGCCACAGCAATGTCAACAGGGCCAACGCTGGGTGCTAGTCCTGTTGTATATAGAGAAATTCATTACTGGTTGGTGGTTTCAAACATGGCTTTTATTTTCCATATATGGGAATGATATGGAATAATAATCCCAACTGACGAACTCATATTTTTGAGATGGGTAGGTATACCACCAACCAGATTACTTCATTGACTCTCAAGACTGATTGGGATACACATTCCTATCCGTTTTTGTCTCACTTGTTTGGCCCTTAGATCAGACATGATTTGACTTCAGTAGGTGGGTGAAATTGTTTGTATGGAACTCGTCGCACGTGTACCGTGCACCCATTATTTTAAGAAACATGTCCTTAGAGAATACGTACGCATGCGTATTGCCAATATTCATTGACCACGTTTCCCTCTTTTTTTGCTTATTAATGGATATTAATGGTTATCATACATTAATACGTTATCTTTGGGTATAAATATATGTGATATAATATATATTAATATATAATATATATATATATTTATTTATATTTGAATGACCAAAAGCCATTCGTTCTATGTGGAATAAACCACAAGACGAAGCGGCAGCTTTTTGCGCCTCAATCGAGCCGTGGGATTTGACCCATCCGACGGCTCGAAAGTCAACAGGTCATTGGATTACGACCTGGTACGACGTCCGAAGACCTAGTAGTGATTAGTAGTGGTTAATAGGGTATAAACCAACAACAATGGGAATATGATCGGGATATAGAACCAACAAAGATGAAGCGTTATTGACTTACTGGTGCTAAACGCAGGGAATTTTCGGCAATGATCCACAACTATCAATAATCATCCCAGCAACCCCCAGCAACCCATCCATTCCCTGCGTTTAGCACCAGTAAGTTTATGATGTTGGGATTTTCCCAGCACATTTGGGATTCTGCATTGATACTTCGAAAATGGCAGTTCAAGAGATTCGTTTCAAATTGATTCAAACTGTACTATTTCACTAGGCCCCCCATCTAACATTATCTAACTATATAGTTATATCATGTGATCATCCCCCTTTAACCGTTAGCCCCTTCCTGGTTGATCCACCAGCCTTGGCGAACGCCAGCAAGGCTTTGGTGGATTCACTGCGACAGCTGCAAGATCACCTCAGGTGCCGTGCCGAAACTCGGATATCGACCATCTGGTCGACCGTCGACCCTCAAAAACATGCAAATTTGGAGTAGAGTTTGAACCGTATTTAAGATATATGAAGCCCTAGATATCCATACATATTTGAATGGGTAAAGTTTTGTTGAGTTCTTGAATGTACCCCCACGAAATTTCATATGGAACTCACAAAAATGTGTCAACGAGCATGATTTTGCTGATCGATGTAGCCCGGGTTGGGTTCCATGTTTTCTGTTTTTTTTTTGTTTTCTTTTTCGGTGTGTAGAACAAGCAAGACATCTTTGCTCGTAAACTAACAGTAGTGACAACCGGAAGATTCGCTTCCTCCCCGGACGGCAAAGTCTTGTGAAACACTTGTGATCACTTGTGTATAGAATGGTTGAAAGACAAAAGGGCAGAGCAGCAACCCCTGTAAGCTGACAACATTCCTCATCGTTTGGTTCCTCCGATTTTTCTACGTAGGTGTGCGCGTTCAGAAGCGAAATTTTGATTATGATCTAAGTTCAACACATTTTTTATCATTAACCCATTATCGCAAACTTCATGATTAGCTTTATAATCTTTATTTCACCCATTGTTTTAACAGTGTATTTGAAACTGATTACTTAACATTAACATTGTACTTTTCATCTTTCCATAGCTATCATGATTTCCTAATCAAACTGTCCAAATTGTCATGACTTTGAAGCCCAACTTATGATGGTCCCCAGCCAGGTCGAAACTGCTTTTCACGTCCGCCAGTGAGGCCTGGGAGGTTTAGATGATTTTTGGGGGGATTGTTCTGGATGAAGATGATGTGATTATGTGATAGATATGAATCTGGACACCATCCAAAAACATCAGAACATTCAGAAACATGAAGATGATGGGATATTATTAATATTGTTCAGGTTATTATACAATAGATATGAAACTGGATGGATTATAATGACCTAACGTCGTGGCGTCACTGGAATGATGGCTAAAGGAATCATCTCCAAATGGCCCAACATTTCAGCTATTTTCAGGTGTGTGAATGATAATTCAGCCAGATTGACAGCCATTCATTCATTGACTATATATATATATGAATATATGAATATATGGGCACGACCTGTGTTACAAACTGTTCTATAGGTCTATCAGTCTATAATGTTGTGTGTTCAGTTTTCTATATTATATTCATCATACTGACATAATATGACATACACATTAAAATCAGATAAACATATTTAGATACACAATATATAAACATATTATATATATATGTGTATGTATATATATATGTATAGTATAAAATTGAATATGCTATATGATATATTAGTTGGCGTTTTCGCAGCGCCGCCCTTTGGGGGATGACTCCCTTTTTTTGGCATCATTTCTGTTGAGACGTCCCAATATGCAAAAACATTACCGGTGACCGAACAAAAGCTTATGGACAATGGTTTATGGTCATCCCGTAATTGCCGTAATTCATGGGAATCCACACAAAATAATCTGTTTATTAATCTATAAATGTGAAAACCCTTATGATTAATAGATCTATAATAGATTAATAGATTACTTTATAGATTAATTACTATTTATAGATTACTTAGTATTAATCTATAAAAGACTCTAAACCCTTATGATACTGTAATTTGGAATTCAACGAAAGATCAACGATAGAATTCCAGCATCTTCAAGCCAGGCCTGTGATACCTTTGAGAGGCGGGACATCACATTTTTATGTGTGCCATGGTCAACAAATGGTGTATTTTCCCAGAATTTATGGGATGGTCCGGGATGGGAATAATATGAATTGTATCATAGGGATTTAGATCCAGGCATGATGTTTAGATTCCCGTGGCATGGGATGGACGACCACAGACCATATACCATGTTTTGACCCTAGTGCATATGAATCCATAATATGATATTGAGGTACGACTGAACATGTCTTGACTTAATGCGCAATCCCAAGAAAGAAATGGGGTACCCTCTGGTAAGTTAACATAACTATAGAAAATCGCCATTTTTAATGGCTAAATCAATTATTTCAATGGTCATTTTCCATAGCTATGTTAGTTTACCAGAGGGTATCTATCCAAATCTTCTGATATCAACCAGCCGGAGATCTGTTGTGACCTGGGAGGACCGTTGTCCCCACTTACGAAATGGGCCATCATCTCATCCAGAAGCGGGTTGATCCAGTTGTTGTTCCAGTTACCCAGCAATCATTGCCATGGCTTTGTCGGAAATGCCAATGTTTGATGGGAATATCATATGTATATACCCTCTGGTTATTTAACATAGCCATGGAAAATGGCCCATTTATAGATGATTTTCCCATTAAAACCTCCATTTATAATGGATTTTCTATGGCTATGTTGAATAACCAGATGGTACATGGAAACATATGTCTTGATGATGGGTTGTCATCTGCCATTTTCCCAACATCGGGTTGGGGAAAACATGCAGATTATGCCAGATTGCCAGAGCTTGACCGAGTCAATGTGGCAGACCTAAGAGTAAACAAGTTCATCCAATTTTTAGGGCTGGTTGAAGCCCACTTCCTAAAACAACAAAGCTTGTTATCAATTTCTGATGGGTGTATGAAAAGGATTGGGCTTTACCGAGTTTTACCACTATTGAACAACTCAAAGCATTTATTGTATAGGGTTTCTAAGGTTTATATACCACATCAATCTGTTCGTATTTTCGTATTCTACTGCTACAAAAACCATTAGGGTGTCGATGAGAAGTTCAGGCCCAAGGGGGACATAGGGGGACCGCAGATGGTATGAACCATCCAAATGATGTGTTGAATTTTGAGCATTTTTGAGCTTCGAGCCATTGATTTTTTTCCACGTGGATGTGTCTGAAAATTGGTATCCTCCAATTTTGCCATTCAAAGCACTGGATTTGGGGTAACCGGCTTTGGCCATTTTTCGGACAAAGCCGTATTTGTTTACAGTTGTGGAAAGAATCAACCAAACATGAGGGGTGGTTACTCAAACATGATAGAACATGATGGTACACCAGCAAAATTATCCCTTGAAAGTTCCTTTCTATATCCAACTATAACACACTTTACTTGTATCTTTTTTTGTCCCAGTTTTGTCATGTTGTATATATATATACATATACATACATACCATACACTACATTACATTCCATTACATTACATTACAACATTACACTACATTACATTACATTACATACATTACATACATGCATGCATACATATTCTCGGCTTGACATGCTGCAGTGAAGGAATATCACTCTTATATGTCATCATTTTATCGCCCCCAATTTGTTATGGCTGGTTTTAGACCCATTCCATCCCCCCTCTAATCAAACTCCCCGACTTAATGGGGGCGCGAAGATGCTTGTCCTACCCGCGCCGACCAACTTGTTGCTTACATTCCCAATGATATCCTGATTATATCCCATTATGGTCCACATTATGTCCCAGTTACGTATATGTATATACATGTATAAATATAAAAATTAATGTATGTATACATATTCTATATATATATAGAATATGTATATATATATTAATATATATATATATATATATCTATCTGATAGAATCTATCTATCTACATAATACATGCTAGCCACCAGTTATAGGTCGGTTCATACACCCTGTTGACTATAGTCGCCCAACAGTTATTGGATGTTATTGGAGTTATAATCCAACTTAGCTGTTTAGTGGGCCCACCTTGTATACAGTATAGCATGTTCCCATGATAACCAATACCCTTCAGTTTTTTTTTACATGACAATGGAAAATCTTCACGTTTGACAGGTAATTCATCAAAATATATCATAAATTTTCTATAAATTAACCATTGCTTCCATGTCTATGTTCAATAACCAGAGGGTATATCATATCAATAAATATGATTGGGGAGTAGATAATCACTATCTATCGTATTATATAAATACATTAAATGGATATCATAGCCAGGTATGTTAGATGTTCTATCCGTTTTCAATCATATTGTACCTATTGAATAACCAATAAACATGCATGCATGCATACGTACGTACGTACGTACGTACACACATACACACATACACACATACATACATACATACATTCATTCATACATACATACCATTACATACCATTACATACCATTACATACCATTACATACCATTACATACCATTACATACCATTACATACCATTACATACCATTACATACCATTACATACCATTACATAC
>Ga0126342_10005716_pt1 | contig 21834 bp, 22 predicted proteins | sample Cyp1metagenome_FD_92528 | JGI IMG/M metagenome (GOLD analysis project Ga0126342, IMG submission 92528) | Coral microbial communities from Lord Howe Island, Old Settlement Bay, Australia - Cyphastrea 1 metagenome | ecosystem: Host-associated > Invertebrates > Cnidaria > Coral ... | reverse complement strand
TGCTGATTAATGATTTGGACCTGGTTTCACCTGTTTATCAAGGATGATGGACTCAGGAATTCTACCAGGCGTGTACAACCACATCGTCATTGCAGTTCACTTCCAAAAAATCAACAGTGTGTGATTGTGTGTGATTATCGATGCATAAAGCTAATCACAGCTAATCCATAATCCATCCACCCATGGATCTACTATTTTTGCACTGCCGCTCATTTCAGGGGTGGCACGACCTCCTCTCCACCGTCCGCAGCGCGCTTCATGATGGGCGTCTCCTGCCACGGTTCCGTCAAACCAATCCATGGACCATTGGAAGACTTTCTTTCTCAAGCATAGTCAGCATAGTCTATGAAATGATCTCTATTTAATGTCGCTAAAGCAATAATAAAACACTCACATTTTGATGGTTTATGCCACCGATAAAAAGGGTCAATTTGAGGATGGTCTTCTATTGCTTTACATTTGCTTTACTAACATTATATTGTAGTAATCCCCAAATAGATGGAAAAGTGAATCACCATGAAATTAGTTGGGATATAGTTTTCCAATGTTTTCCATCTATTTGGGGATGACTATATATCATTCTAAACCCTCTGGCATTCTCAAAGTGGCCGGCTGGAGAATCTTGTGGGGTCTCCGATGAGAACTCAGGGATCCCGAAGAATGGGCAAGTGACCATCAATACAACGTATCAAATTCTAGCACCAATAATTACAATAAAATACATAATGTCATAAGAAAGATACCAACGCACCCACAATGATAATTATACTGATAATAAGAATGATAATAATGATAACACTAGAGTTATATACATAGATTTGGCAAGAATAAAACAAAAATCACTGGTCCTGAAGATGGACGCTTCATAACGCTTCTATCTTCTTTTGGGCACTCCATGGCCTCATGTCACATCCCTCCTGGTCAGCGCCCCACTCGGCCCAGGAGCCGTCGTAGACGGCCCAGCGAGTCAAGGGCATGCCCAGCTGGTGCAACCCCAAACCGATGACGCAGGCCGTCAGCCCCGAACCGCAGGAGGTCAAGATCCTGGCGCCGGCTGCAGGTGCAAAACCTGAGATCCCACAAAGTTGCGCGACTGACTTGAGTCACCGCTGCAATGATAATGATAAAATATAATACGTTTATAACATAGGTATATGACTTACTGGTTGGTGGTTTGAAGCCCTGTGAAAAATATGAGTTCGTCAGTTGGGATTATCAATATTATCATTCCCAATGTATGGAAAAAAAGTGTTCCAAACCACCAACCAGCTTATGTAAAGCATCTTGATCCAGCTGTCCATAGCTGTCCACTCTCATGGCGATGTCCAGCATCCGCCAGATTTGTTTCCCCACCTGGGACCGTCAGGAGAGGCGACATGGTCCAAGGAGACCCCCGCAGATTGCGCCACTTTCATCAGATCCTCTTTGGGCAGCATCATCCTCAGGTTTTTCAGGATTTTTCTGGGAGATTTAAGTGGTTGAGACCATCTGTTTCGCCAGAGAATATCTGAGGCTTCCTATCGTTTCCCATGGGTTTCCTCTGGGTTTCCCATGGGTTGCCTATGGTTTTCCTATAGTTTTTCCCTCAAGGAGCCGTTTTCTGCACCAAAACTCAGTGGCTCAGCCATCAAGGACCTGCAGAATCCCTGGCCATCCATTGCCATCATCCCATGTTGTTATCATAGATGGGCCGGGCGTATGAATGTGCATACACATTTCCATAGCTGGCAAGATAAGCTCATTTCTTTCAAACCAGCCCCCATAATCATAAATCATAAGTGCCATACATAGTAAACAATACGATATGAATAGAACATAATCCCAAATCTTTCGCCATCCCCCCATCCCCACAAGGTGGTGCCTCCAGCAATAAGTTGGTTTATAAACCCCATGAACTAAAGCGATACTCACCATACATTCTAGCTAACGTAGCTATAAACCAAGTTGGCCAACAATTTGGGGCACCACCAATAACAGTAATCCCCTCGTCCTATTACTAAACCCCCTCCTAATACTAAAAACTAGTGTCCATCTCCAATTTTTGAAAATTTTCAGTTTGGCCAATTTGACTTTTAATTGATCCCCTTTAGAAAACAATTTAAAAATCAACCTACCATTTGTGGGTTCCCCCCCCCTAATACTAAAAACTAGTCAACCCCAGGGTGTTTAGTATTAGGGGGAAGCTTCGAAATCCAATTTTGGGCAATATTTGAATTGCGTTACATAAAGAAATTTAATTGATTTTGAAATCGGAAAAAATAGTTTTTATTATTACGGGTTTTAATTTAGTATTAGGGGGAAGCTTCGAAATCCAATTTTGGGCAATATTTTAATTGCGTTATATAAAGAAATTTAATTGATTTTGAGATCGGAAAAAAAAAGTGTTTATTATTAAGGGTTTTAATTTAGTATTGGGGTTCCCTAATACTAAATACCACCTTAATACTAAAAACTACCTGCAGTGTTTATTATTAGGGGGGGTAGTATTAGGATGAAGGGATTAATTTATATTTATATATATATAATCTCATTATGATGTCAATCTCATCATGGTCCACAAAACCACAATGTTTTGACTATTTGGTGATTGGAATCCATGATGAACCAACAAAATTCGGCTGTCAATCAGCTCTACATCCTGATTTATAGGGTTTTTGCGGCAATACTCCCATCCCCCTCATACTAAACACCCCCAGAAACCATGGTTGATGTCGGGGATTCACCCGTTTCTGATTTTCCCAGAGGTTCCCGCTTTTTCCACATCTTTTTCTATATTTACAGGGTATACCAAACTGGTTGGTGGTTTCAACCCCTCTGAAAAATATTAGTCAGTTGGGATCATTATTCCCACTATATGGAAAAATAATAAATGTTCCAAACCAGACCATCCCCAAACCCATCCCCACCCGGGGAAAGCTCCCCCATCGATCCCAAGCTTCGTTCCCTTCAAGACGCTCCCCGCGGGCAGCGACACGCTGCGCGGCACGTGTCCCAGGCGCATCCCCGGCCGCGGCTCGGGCGCCTCGCCGTGGAAGCGCGGCGCCGGGCGGGCGTCCAGGTGGAGCGAGGCGCCGCTGCGGCAGTTGGCCTCGGGGAGCGAAAAAAAGGGGCGGCCCTGGCTTGGGAAAAAGTGGGGAAAGATGGAACCAAAAGGATGATCAATCTGGGTAAATTAAGGCCATTTGGGATGATTCCCCTTATTAACCATGATTCCAGTGAGGTCGCAGTGAGGTCGTTATAATTTACCCAGATCAATGATGATGTACAACCAATACATGCCTGAAATTGAGTAGGCAATTTAAAAACCAACAAAAACATACAAAAACCAGGAGGGGTGGGAAGTTTCACCACCAGAGAGGACTTGACCAACAAGAATGAGGACTTCACAACAGAATGGGCTCGCAATGGACAATTATCTCTCCTCTTATGCCTCTCACATTCCCTGGCTTCAGTCGGGTCTTCCACAAAAATTCCTTAACCTGGCGAGGCACTATGACCTGGGACTTGTCCCACACAGCCTCCTGCACTTTACCTGAGCCCGGGGGACCGTCGTTTCTCCGAATGCTTTTCCTTGTTGAGCTACGGGGGCGTCAACATATGTGTTCAACTGAGAAAATGGGATGAATTGACCCACCTACTTACCTTTGGGTTTGATTGTCTTGGCAACCACTTCCCACCAAAGCTTAGAGGAATGAAGGCTTGACTTTGCACAAGCTGAACATTTTGCTGTTTCAAAATGCAAAGTTTTGACCGATCAGTAGGATCAGTAGGTGCAATCCTTCATGCAACACTCTTGGGCTTTCCAATACCCTTTCCCCTAGACTCCTACCAAAGAAGTACCATTGTTGCATATTATAATATATTGATAATAGTATCATTATTACTGTTGTTACTATTGAATTTGACGATACTAGCATCAAAATTGATTAATATCAATACAAAATATATATCATGATATTTTAAGATACAAGAATCATCTGAAAATGCAACCAATTCATACAAATGTCATGTCATTTGTTGTGAAGTTTTAAAATACAAAAAATGATCTGAAATACAACCAATTCATACAATTTTCATGTTTTATGATGTTTAAGACGCAAAATTATCAAAAAAAATCTGAAAAAAACGGATATAGATTTTTTCAGAGACTTGCAGATAGAAAATTCAAGTGACTTCGACTGCATATACGCACGCATTTGTTTTTTTAAAGAAAAAACCCACGGGTTCCTTACGAGTTTCTTTTGTTTTCGAATACTTTATCTTTATAAAAAAAATCCAAAAACGCAAGAAACTGAGGAGATTTTGCAAAACGAATATATATATATATTTCAATTTCACTAATAGGAAAAATAATTGTCTATCTGCTAAATCGCCGACTCGTAGGATAGAAATACGCCAAAATTTCCGAGTATTTTCGATCTGCAAGATCGTGACTATAATCTATCATTGGCTATCAATAATCCACAAAGTACTGCACTGGTGTACATTAGCATCGGTATTACTGCTGTGGGTAAAACAATGTTAAACTACCCATGACTGCGAATGGCGTATTATACCACCTATAAAAATGGTGATGACTGGGGGATGGTTTATGGCATTGTTTCACCCACATTAGATTGCTATAGTTCACCACTGGATGGCAAAAAAACAATAATAAACTATAAACCATCTTATTTTTCACAATAAAACCACTATTCACCACTGGATGGTAAGAAAAAAACCTCTGGTAAACTATAGTTTACTATGGAAAATCACCATTTTTCTTAGGGAAATCAACCATTGTTTGATTAGATTGCTTTATAAAACCATATTTTAGTAAAATTAACTAAACGATTAGTTTGTATGGTTTAAAAATAAAAACCATATAAATCCACTATTATTACCCTCTGGTTATGACTAACATAGCCATGGAAAATCACCATGCTATTAATAGGTAAACCATCTATTTCGATTAGGGCCATCTATACCATGGCGAACTGTTAAATAACCAGAGGGTATAGAGTACAATCTCTTTTTTTTGGATGCACCACTGGATCCACCAACCCCAGCCACTCCAGCGCGCCATCTTGGCCGGGGCCGCCGGTTCGGGCGGCGGCCCTTCCTCCAGGGGATAGCCTCCGGGGCTATAAGGGCCACTGGCGGTACCGTGGTGAAACCTGTGAAAAACTATGGGAAAATCTGGACAAAATCCCAAGAACAAATATAAGATAGCTCAGTTGCCTTATAAGTGGTTTAACTATGGTTTATGGTAGATATAACTATAGTGAATGGTGGTTATAATGATTTAATTATAAACCAACTTATAACTGGGGGGACACATACTGTATGGGAACAATGAAAAAAAATCAAAAAAAGGGCAGGGAAATATGTTTCACTTTCCCTTATTGTTTGGGGAAGTTGACAGTTTTCGCAGAAGTTGTAAGCTTGATTGTTCTCGCGAGAATATACAAAAGAGGCTGTAATCCGGTAGGGCCTAGGGATATCATTGTGCAAACTCATCTCACACCTGTCACACATTCCCGTAATCCACTCACCAAATCCCCGCCAGCCCAGCCATGGCCCATCTTCAGCCAAACCCAATTCCATTTGGTGACCGAGCAGCTCAGTTCATTCCACTTGATGGGGTCCAGAATATAGTTTACTATAGTTTACTTAATCAACAACCTCCAAACTATCTTTCTTTCCTACCTTTTCGCGCATCTGCATCTTCTTTCTTCTGACTCTTCTCTCTTCCAATCTTTCTCTTCTCTCTGACCCTTTCCATCTCTGCTTTTCATCTGTCCATATTGTCGGAAGTTTGACTTCTAAACTTCCTTCGAATGTTACCCATTAATATCCATTGTAATATTGTAATCCCAGTATATTACCCAGTAATATCCAGTAGTATCCATGGCAATCTCCCATTGTTATCCCACTATTATATACCATGTAATGTCAACCCCGGATTAATAAACCATGGTTTCATAATTAGGGGGTACTCCTCCAATAGTCATAATCTGATACTTAAATGGTACCATCCCAATTAAACAGCCTAGGGATTTATTAATCCAGGGTTGACATGCATATCCAGTGTTACCCCATTCTTCATACTACCCGTAGCCCAAACTCCCCCAAACCCAGTCTCGGCCTAGCTCCTTCCAGCGCGGCAGTCCGCCGTCCAGTACTGCCACCTCTGCGGGGTGCCCAAAGGCGACCTTCAGGGTGTACCTGGACCGCGGTCGTTGGCATCGCAGCCGAAAGTTTCGGCGACTTTCCATGACTTCCCCCCATTTGTTCGGAGGAAAACTATGGAAAAATGATGTGAAAACACCCCCCATTTTGGGATATCGACCATGGTTTGTTTTTGGGCGATTTTTTTCCAACCAGAATGTTTTTGCACTCCAGTATAATCGAACATCGATATAGAAAACACACCATCTGTAGATCATGGTCTGATCGGGAAACCATCGGTGTTTCATATCTATCTTAGTTAACCCCAAGGTAAGCAACAACAAATGGTGAGTTTCCTAATTTTATCCACAAGAATAAGGCGTTATGTAGTTATGTAATCAAACACCATTGAGTGCACAATAAGAAAAGGGAGTTCAACAATGGAGGCGGGAATAGGCACCAAAAATGAAAGCATGGATCATCGGATCAAAGAATTGGGATCAAAACTTGGTTAAAGCACAGAAGCAGCATCCAAAATGGAACCCACTTGGCCGTGGCATGATCACCCTATGCCCTGGAAACCCCGCCGGCCCTGCGAACCCAGTGTGGCCCAGGTGCCAAAATCTGGGCGAAGAGAAAACGCCCAGGCGGTCGTACGCTACCACCCTGGTCCCTGCCATGCTCGCCAGAAGTAATGACTGGATGACTGGATAGTAGGATACAATCCCCCCCAAATATTAAACACAAGTTTTAAAAAGATCCCTCAAATGAATAGATTGAATACTAGATCATGGTTTCCAAGGGTATTTGATGAGGGTTGAAGAATCCAATTATCAACATCATTCCACTATTGTGTAAACGACAAGGGTTATAGTTATAGGCATTGTCATTTGACGACGCCCTTGACGACACTGACCATACCATTCACCAAGATTGTCCCATGGCCATCCCCAGCTCCCGCGCAGCTTCGGCCTATAGAATCTTTCTCGTGACCGCGAGCTCACAAGTCGTCATGCAGGCGATTCAACACACCCGCAGGTTGCACATCTTGAAACGATGGGAGTTTTTTCGCGAAAGGTGCATGGAGACCAACATCAACATCCATCTCGAATCGTAGTGGCTATATGATTTACAATGAAACCAGGGGAGTCCCTAAGGATCCCCTATAACATTGAACTATCAATGGATTGGTTTAAGGGAAAATCTACAGGAAAGCCCCATGGAAAAAACCTCCGCGCATCCCTACGAGAAAGATGACGAAGCCAATCGTTTCAACAATCCCCACTCGATGTTTGTATACCCGGCCTGGTAAACATACATATATAGCTATTGAAAATGGCCATAGAAATCGTTGATTTACCCATAAAAAATTGGGATTTTCCAGAGGGTACCTCTATTTGAGATGATGTAAAATGAACCCCAATGCTTCGTTCATAGTCAAAAATGGATGCAAAAAATGGCGTATCCATATAATCATCCATTGTTGTTGCTTCTATCCCCATTATTAACCATATATTTCCTGATTTTTCATAATAGATGAGACCCAAGATGGAACCAAAATCCACTCGAAAATCCACCGATCAACCGTAGACGGAACCGTGTGCTCCGGGTGCTGCTCTCAGAGGGTTGGGCACGCCAAAAGCTGTTCCACGGCCGCATCCATAATCTCGTCTTCATCCTGGTGATCACCAAGACATGCCGTGGCCAAGCTACGGATATCCGATATGGTAAACTAACATATTACCATAGGAAGATTTTTGATGGTTAGCTATGGTTAACATAATACTAACATGATTTTCCATATCCTCTGGTTAACAGAACAGCTATGGAAAATCATCATTTTCAATGGGTAAAATCATCTAGGTATGGACCTAGCTGAGCCATGTTCATCCATCTTCCATGGCTATGTTAGTTTACGGTATCGGGTATATGAGCATAAATGAGCCACGAGAACTAGTCAAGAAAAATAAGGACTCTAATTGCTTAATGTGGCCAAAATTGAAGTTTCAGAAGAATTCATGGTAATCGAATGAGCATTTGGTTTTGATAGGGATCAGCCAAAATGAAGATTTCTTCCAAACGAAATACACAAAGGATGGAGATTTGAGCTTCTAGGAAATGGTTGGCAAACAATCGAACCCAACGGAATTCAAACTTGCCCACTGGTAATCTACCATAGCTATAGAAAATCACCAGTTTTGATATAGGTAAATCATCTCTAAATGGACAATTCTGCATAGCATGTTAAATCACCGGAGGGTTTTTCCAAACCTTTGAAAAATAAACAAGCCAAAAACGGCAGTTATATAAGCACACCAATGGGATTGGCGACATAGCTATGTCCAATAAGTTGGGAGCTGACCAACCAAAGATACCTGTGGAGTTGCTCAAAAGTCCGCCCCCTCACTAGCAATAGCAGCTCCATTGTTCATTTGTTTCCAGCATTGGTTTCTGGCTGCCGTTTCTAGCTGAATCCGATGATCCTGAAGCCAATATCATGCCGCACCCCAACTGATTCCCCAACCGAAGCTTAAGTCACTTAAGTCTCTGAATTTTTTACCCAAAGTCACATGGATTTTTGAGGCAAAAAAAGCATAAAAAAGCCGTCGGCACTTCCCGAAACGGTCCTCTGGCCAGTCGCTCTGCGCAGCACTGCGCAGGTACTTCATCAGCTGACCAGGACGATGCCAATAGGAGACAATCAGTTCCTCAGATCCAGAGAATCCAGAGGACATTCCCATCCTCATCAGCCAGAATCTCTACCCCAATCTCCACCATCATGTAAAAACAAAACATACTATATATAGACTTATATATATAACATATTATAAGTAAAAAAAAACTATGTATAGAATTCCAGTTATGCCAGTTATGTCAACAATCAAAAACCATCGAAATTTTTACCAAGTCTCCACATCTCCATCTCCCACTATGGTGGTGGCAAAGTATCTCCCCCTTCCCCCGGCTTGGAGCACCTGGCGCAAGCAGCTGCCCGCGGCGCGCCGCGCCAGCTGCACCGAGGTCCCGGCTGAGACGAAGTGCACCACGGCCACGGGGCCCTGGAGCTGTCCCCGCGCCAGCTGCTGCGCCAGCAGTGCTGCGGAGGCCTTGCAGAAACGCCGCGGCACCAAGGTGCGAATGCTGAAGGCGGTCAGGTAGGCCTGCAGGTGGAAAGATGTGGAAAGGGAGGCATGGGAGATGATAGGATATGATTCAAAAAATGATTCTATAGATGATTCTATATAGATGATTTGATAGATGATTCTGGGATTTTCCTTGGTCTGCCAGAGAACACCAGAGGTTATCACTAAAATATTGCTGGTGAAACTTCCGACGAATCACGATGTTTGGTTCAAGCATCATCCCCCATGTTGGTCAAATCACCATCCATATTGGTTAAATGAGCATGTTTGTTGGTTAATGTCCCTTTGGTTGTTGATTGAATCACCATTTTTTGTTGGTTCAATCCCTATTTTTGTTGATTAAATCGTATCTTTTGTTGGTGATGGTGAAATCCCCATGTTTGTTGAGTTTTCTGCCCAGCGGCTCGCCACACACTCTTAGCTGAGAGCTCCATGCTCTCGAAACCATCCAAAACCTGCGAGACTGAACAAATGCATACAAATGCGACGGAACCCTTAAGAATAATTTGTCAATTGTGGATAAGTCATGGGTACCCGCCATATCTATCAAAAAAATCATGGCAGAGTACAGTAACCCCCAAACCTCCAAGCCAACAGTTGAAGCTGTTCTATCTTTTTTGGGAGTTGCTATGCAGGACATGTAAATGTTCCATTCATATTAAAATAAAAATATATAAATACCAACTCAAAGGGTTGTCCCTCTCTCTGGATTCATTTGTTCGGGAAAATCTGGAAATCCTGTCTGAACCATGTTCTTCCCAGTGAACATAGGCAACATAGGATCTGCCCAAAAAGGCTTTGTCTCAAAATGGGCAATGCCCCAATGTAAAAGGTTTCAAAACATGAGAAGGGGACACTACTTTTCGAAACAAATCCTCGCAATATATCCATGGTCTTTTCAATCTTGCTTGTAAAAAATAATGACATTCCTTAGACTTGCACTGTATACATACATATATACATATTATAATGTGTATATATATATATATGAATATATGTGTGTGTGTAAACATCATATCTGTATATAATATATACATATATATCATATAATATATATATATATATAAAATTATATATATATTTATGTACCTCTCTCTCTCTCTCTTGTAGTTTTTTAAAAAAACTGAAAATATGTAGTCAAATGGAATCATCATCCCACTTTTGAGGAATCGAAGTCACCAACCATTGAACATCTTTAGGGCTTGAGGATTTCCAGTCTTCCCAAAGTTGGTCGCCTCCTTCTTCAAATCTGCCAACTGCTGGTGCTCCAAAAAGGACTTTGCCATCCTGAGTGCGACATGGTTCAAGCCTGTGGCAATGGAAAATGGCAGGGACCAGTCACAGAAATATCAGCATTTCAAGTAACTATGGAAAATCATGGAAAATCCCAATTTTTCATGGAAAAATCCACTATTTCTATGGCCATGTTCAATAGCTATGTTTGACATAACCAGGTTGGGTAATCCCTGTGGTTCCACCATGTCTCACCCAAAAATCCCAAGGATCTGGGCGGATGGAAAGTGTAGCAACGCCACGTGCTCCGCGGAGCACGTGGAGGGAGCTTGTTGCAGCAGCATCCCCTCCAAGACCAGGCGGCCACCGGACATCTCCCAGATGGCAGGAGCCTCCAAGAGGAAGGTGCCTCCAGATGGCGGCTGAGCCGGGAACATCTTCAAAGCATTCATCTAATTGGTGGTTTTTCGCCAGCCCCCTGAAAATATGAAAGTCAGATTGGATCATCATCCCAACTAGTGGGGAAAATAAAAAATGGTCCAAACCACCAACCAGATATAGGTTTTAGCAAGATATACTGAGAAGGATTTCCAGCGAAGATGTCTTAGGATATCAAGGCAACTGAGCCACCGATAGTATGAAAGCGATGTAATCTTTGTCCGATACATATGATATTTCCCATCATTTCACATTTATTAAAACATATTAACACTACACAAGTAGTATCTGGGCAATGACCCATCACCGCCCATCCCGCTGCCCATCATTCCTCTTTTCGAGACCGACTGACCACTTCCAAGACCAGGTCATCCACATCATAGACAACCAGCACAGCAAATAAAAATTAGACTTTCCGGAAGGCAAAAAAGGTAGCATCCTCTTTCTGATTCATGTTTTGCTCATCTCCCATTGAAATTCAGTCGCTGGTATCACTCTCAAAAATGGCCAAGCTTCAACGCACATCAGCAACTTTTTTAGAGGTGTAAAATGAAGAGAAACTGCGTCAAGGCACTCCCAGGATCACGTATTCATATGGCTTCAGGTGTCACATTATTGCATTCTAAATCACCTAAAAGTAGATTAAAATTCTACAGATTATGTCAAATTGCTAGGGCCACATTCATCTAAAGTCAGCCACATTCATCAAATTAAATCAACATATATTCTAAACATATTCTGCCCTCTGGTAAACTAACATAGCTTATTGGCAAATGGCCCATTTATAGTGGATTTATGTGGATTTACCCATGAAAAATGGTGGATCTTTCCAGTTCGCTATGTTAGTTTACCAGAGGGTAGACATCATCCCATCCTCCCCACCCGCTCCACCCGCCTGCTGTGGCTTGGTCCCTGAGCTCGGAACGTCGCTGGAAGAATTGCCGCAGGTAGCCACCCACCAGAGGCGTCGTGGTGCGCGCCATCATGTGCCCTGCGGAGATAGCTGCGTAGCACATGGGATATTTACCCCCTGGTAAATTAACCAGTTGGACCCTGATTTTATATATTTTATCACCAATTTGTTAGAGGAAACTAATATGAACCAACCCCGATGACTACCAGGGTCTATGTTAATTTACTGGAGGGTAGTGGATATAAAATGGATACTGTATCCACTATACCCATCACATAGCCAGATTTTTTACACTGATAAAATCTGATAAAATGGATATGATGGGTATCAGATAATATCCACATGGGTACCATATCATGGATACATATCAGATACTCTGGGACTCAGTGTTTTTGTGATGGCTATGTGATTTTTGTATCTGATAATATGGGGAATCTCAAGATCTTAAAATGGAGATACATTTTTGAGGGCATATTTTCTAGGGATTTAATTTGGCCTTCTATATGGTAGGTACCTCCAATTTAGGCTCCTGAAAATGGCCATTGATGTGATGTTATTGTATGTTATTGTGGTACGGCCAGGCGGAGTCCAACAAATGGCATGTGAAGGGGCGTATCAACCAGAACAACTTGAAGTTTACAATTAGGCTTGCCGCATTGAGAGTTTTTTCCTTTTGATGAAGTTGAATGAGATTGGGATGGAACAAAGATATGAAAGCCAACTAACCATGGTGCTACCAACTGCCGCCACTCAGAAGGCTCCAGACGCCCATAACAAGGGTTGATGACGGTAGAATTTCAAGGCTTAGTTATCCTCTGCCTTTGACTTCAATGTGATGAAAGAAGAGGAGAAGAACACCTTCGGCCCGGCCGAACATGGTTGTGGCTCAAACTGGAGCCCCCCACAAAGACAACAAAATATCCCCTATTGCGCCTGTTGTGTATTCCCCAAGTAGTGGATTTCCCAGTCACCCTCATCCCCAGCCTATCACCGGTGCACAAATGGACAGTGTCGCCACACCTGTGGCTGCCCCAGCAGCCAGTCCGGTAAAGACCGCTGCAGAGGCCAGTTGCAACTTGGAAGGTGCGGCCCTGCCACTGTCTTCGTCTTTAGTGAAGGGCAACGGTTCTTGCCGACCCTGGCAGGGAGCGGCTGGAAAATGAAACCGGGAAACCCTTGTCTCTTAAACCCCATCAATATAGGGGGGGTCCTCTAAAATGTCTTATATAAATAATCAATAAATCAATTCTGGGATGGCAATATCAATTCATGTCAGAGCAGGTCGGCCCTTTTGAGAGGTATCTCACCAGCTGGAGGAACAGTTATTGGAAGTTGTGGGATCCAACTGCGGAAAGGTTGCCACCCGTCTCTCAACTTCCACGCAAGGTGGTGCCACCCAGTGTTAAGTTGGTTTATGACCTAACTATCATCATCATAAACATGCATAAACTTGAATCCATAGTTAATTCAGTGGAGACCAACGTAACCACCCAACTTGGCCCGGCCGAACTCCCAAAACCACCATCGGATCCCGCCTGATTCACCAAGCCCTTCATCTTCCGCGCAAAGCGCGAGAGCAGCACCACGCTGTGCCCCCGGGCCCGGAGTCCATGTCGCGCGGCGCGCGGCACGGGCGGACAGGGCAGGAGCCGCGGGGGCTGCACGAAGCCAACGAGATGAACCATGGCGACACATTTGAAAGGGCTTGGGGGAAGGAAGTGATGGCATTCCTGATATTTCCTGATGGTTGGTGTCATCACCCATGGGAAGATGGGGAAATATGTCGAAAAGAAGCCAATGGTGTCACTGGTGATCCAATGGACTGCCGGAGGCCACTGGCCACTTCTTCATAGCCTTCCAACACATTCCGATATCGTGAGTCAATGCCAACCATAACCAGAAGCTGGTCACGTTCTCTTACGTCATCTCGCAAGCCAACAATGAACGCTACTGAAGGGACAAGGGCCCCTCCGAGCATTGAAAAATCAACCATTGCTTCCAAACTTGCGGTCGGTCATGCAGCTTGCATGGCAGGAACCAACACCACCCCACCCAAAATAACACTGGCATTTCATCCCAATCACAATCGCATCTAAATTGACCTTCAATGGAAACAGATGTTCAACATACACAGGTGAACTATGATGCCAAAAAATCTAGGGAACATCGACTAACCAGAGTTGGGTTCACTAAAAATCTAGGGATTATCTTCCAACCAGAGTTCGGATATAATTTAAAATGTTATTGTCATCTACCTGTTGGTGTTCATTTCGGGAGGAACCCTCTAGCAATCAGCCAGCCAGTGGGAGATGGGAAAAGGACATCCATAAACTATCAGGTTGGGAAACTCTCATTAGCTCCAGTCCATTAGTGGAAAAAATAGAGAATACGGCAGTCCAACCATAGTTCCTATGATATAGGTACCGTACCCGCTCAGCACTGGATATTTATTTTTAGTCAAATGAAGCTTCAATGGACATGAATGGATATCAACATGTATTCTTATGTATGGTTAATGGGTATCAACTAATAACAATATCAACGAATTATATAATTAAATTCAATTAACCAATTAATGAATGGATATACCCATCTGGCTAATCTATATCCATATCCATATCCATATTGGATATATCCAATTAGCCCCAGGATTCGATTTAATCATGATTAATCTGTATCAATGGATGATTCGACTGGGGCTTTCCATCTGGCTACGCCATCCCAGGGAGTCCTGGCTCGATCTGCAACGCCGCCATGGCTGCTGCGAAGGTCTCCTCATCCGGCAGCATATGCGGCACACCTGGCGGTCCGTCCGCCCTTTGCGGTGCCGACGTTGCGCGAAGTCTTGGGTCAATTCTTGGGGATTCGGAGCCCGAACGATTTGAAAGCGTTGTTCATAGTTGTTTTTTTTGATTTCAAGACACACAACAACAAAAAAAAAACAAAACATCCACTTAAAGGGAGATTCTAAGCCAAAACATCATAAAATCATATAAAATCCCCAATGTTCACCCCGCGAATGGACCCAAACAAATTTGGGACTCAAACCCCGGAAACTCAAATGAAAATTGTCAGGAATAGGCGCGGGGATCATTTTTGAATGGTTTCTTTTTCCTCTCCGGGTTGGGATGATGCGATGATGCGATTGAAGTGGCACAAGGATCCATCATGATCCATCTATGTCATATCCTTCTCAGCCTCTCGGGTTCTACAACCACACTCTTGGTTCTTTCTGACTCCAAGCCTCACAGGTTGATGGGCAACTCATGTGCCCAGGAGCTCAAAAGGCCTTCAAAATCTTGAAAATCTGTGAGAATGTACCATCAAGGGGATCCTGGCAGAAGCTGCCTGGTTCAACCCATGGCTTGTGAAACCTGGCCGGTGGATTCTGCTCACCAATGGAGCTCCTGACCTCACCACACGGCTTTGTGGATTTATCCCCCTGGCAATTTGGAGGGGAAAAATCTATGTTTTTTATGCATGAGAGTCTGGGATACCCTATGTTAGCCAATGTTCAAACAAACCTGCAACATCCTGCAACCATGAAATTGGTGAAATGGACATCTATCATCTATCTATGTGCAAAGGTCTGTGATCACAGTCCGCTTCGGGCGAAGCCTTCTTCCTGTGGGCAGTTTAATCTTGATGAGTATATATATATATGCATACTATAGTTTATATCACACACACATGTATCACATGTATATATATATAATATTCTCTCTCTCTCTCATCATGGGGATTCAAACCAATCGAAAAACGTATGTAATGATTGCAATGTATATTAATGTAATATTAATGTATAATAGATGGTTGATAAATCCGTATAAACCCGTTGGTTGGCGATTAGGATTCGCCCCTTTTTTTTGCCCAAACACTATCATGGTGACTGCAATGAGGGATTGGTTGGATTATATAAACAGCCTTTGACCCATTGATTGATGGCTTACCCTCTGGTAAACTGTCAATAAGGAACTGGAAAATCACCATGTTGAATGGGTAGTCATCAACTATTTCTATAGCAATTTTCAATAGCTATGTTTGTTTACCAGAGGGTAATCATGGTTTAACGTTCCCGTTTACTATCAGATTGTCGATGATGTTTCTGATATAGAAAAATGTCACCGTTGTCCAATGGAATATTCCCAAATATCATATTTCAATGGATTGGTTTAACATCTAAACCGGAAACCATGGCTTTTACCATCAAATATAGGGGGGTTCCGGTTTCAATTTTCCCATCATCCTTAATTCTATGAATATGATATTCCCATTTAATTCTCATTACTTTACCCTCTGGAAATCAAACGTGGCCTGGAAAATCCCAGAACTTTTTATCCATCCATCGAGGCCTGAAGGGCATTCAAAATGGATCTAAATGGGATAAATAATAGATCATAATTGATCTATAATTTGCTAGAATTCCACTGCACTATGATGATTCATCTATGTTCATCTATGTTCATCTAATCTCATATAGAATGGCCATTCAAAGATCACGGATTCCTACATAGAAACGGTGGATTTCCATTATCGCAGGTCGCTGATCTATAAATGGATCTTCTTTTTTTAAGATTCACAATCTATTTCATGTTTATGTTCATCTTTTTCTGGTGGGTTTTGGCCAATGGTTTAACCACCATGATTTCTGCGGCACGGCGCCGCAAGGTCCTCATCTGCAACTGCTCCACCATGCTTGGCACAAGTTGCCATCGCGCCCCTAGTGTCAAGGCTTGTAGCTCTAAGGCCTGGCCGTTCAAAATCTCCGGCAAAAAATGGTGGTTTTATGGTGGTTGAATGAACATTTTTCTAGATGAAACATAGCGCTATATAGCGTTAGAATGCGTTAGAACCGTTGGATAATGTTACATGTTACAGATTCTCAGCCATTTCAATCCCATATTTCTCTCTCCATGCTGGTCAAATCAACAGAAAGGTCAGCTGCACCTGCGTCAGCAGGTTGCCCTGCGCAGCTTGCGCTCGGCCCAGCTGCAGACTCCACTGCCACTGCTGCTGTTGGAGGCAGCTGGTCATGGCACTGCCCAAGGTGACCACGTCTCCTGAAGCCACGGCGTCCCGGTGATTGAAACATGAGGTCCTTGGCAAAGTTGGTGACAAGTAGCTCGTTTGGAGTGATGAAATCACCATAGTTATATAATGTTATATAGGTTACAACTGGTGATTTATAACCATAAACTTAGTTTTATAACTTACGAGGATTTATACTGGTTGGTGGTTTCAACCCCTCTGAAAAATATTAGTCAGCTGGGATGATTATTCCCAATATATGGAAAAATAAAAGCCATGTTCCAAACCACCAACCAATATATATTTATGGCTTAAATATATCTATAGTTTGGTGGGCTCACAAACCCATCTCGCGAGTTGTTTTTGAAGCTTGGAACACTTGATGTGAACATAAGGGAGGGTTCTTAAATTGGGGAATCCCCGAACCACAGGTTTCAATACTAAAATGATCCAATTTTTGATGATTTGGGGGTACCCCAATTTTTGGAAACCTCCATAGGTGAAGCTTGGATGATGACATAGTCGCAAAACGGTAACGATTTACAAACATGGGGGGTGGCATTTATGATTAGAATGTTCACTAGTTATTTTGGGGACCACACCTGCTGGTAAATTTAGACTAAGTTTTTAATCCTTTGAAACCCTGGAAATAGATTGGAGAAACTTACAAAATATAAAAACACAAAAAACTATATGCAAATATGTTTTCATTAGCAAAAACCATCCCCCAAATATAAATGGTACCATCCATCATGGCAAAAAATAAATGATCCCCCAGTCATCACCATAAATGGGTCCTCACCCTCCACCAGGTGTCCCCAACTCCTCTTGGGCCCAAGAAGTTTAAGGTTTTCATCCAACTACACGTGGCCATGGCCACGCTGCAAATCACCGCGTTCGGCTGGAAGCCTCTGAGAACCTGGCGCATCTTTGGCCAATGGTGGGTGATGAGTAGATACCCTCTGGTAAACCAAGATAACTATGGAAAATCAGCATTTGGAATGGGTAAATCAACGATTTCTATGGCCATTTTCTATAGCTATGAGAGGGTAACATGAAGTAAACCTAATGTAAGAAACCAATGTGATGAGGTAAACCCGACTAGTACCTAATTCTTAGCACATAATTACATGATATGGTTTAGTACCTTTAATATCCTTTAATAAGGGAAACCCAATGTCATAAAGCCGTAGCCATCCCCAATAGAGGTTACCCTAGACATGGGATGATGTAGTAAAATGACCACCTTTTTTTTTTCCGCACGCCTTTTTCGGTACAGAAGCGCGCTGTGAGACGTGCTTGGCTCAAGGCAGCCGGCTTGGGGCAGCCGGCTCGGCCAAATCGAGGACATCGGCCAAGGGCGGGCCATCATCTCCCGCAGGCTGCCACGGGTGGCGCCAGCAGTCGCACCCAAGCGCAGTGGCGTGCTGGACCGCCACGCTCAGTATCCCCCACCAACGTCGCAGCCATCCGCTGCGGGCGGCAGGTCGCACCGCAGGGGCAACGCGGCGCGCGCGATGGCCAACCAGGAGGCGCATGAGTTCGCGGCACTCCCCACTCCAGCGACCACCGAGCTCAGTGGCGAGGACCAGCAAGCGCTGCGCGCCTCGTTGGAGCAGCTCTGGGTACGCCCGCTGTTTTCGCTGGCGCGCCGCGGTGATGGCGACCGCGTCATTGTCCGCCGCTCGGGGGATGGGCGCGCCGCCTCGGGTGAGGGCGGAGACGAGGGTGGCGTCGCAGCAGAGCGCCTCACCAAGTGGTGTGGCGCCGTAGATGACGAGGTCGAGCCGTCGTCGGTCGGTGCTGGAGACACCTGGCACGTTGAGGGACGCAATCCACTGCTGTGGGACGACGCGGCCGTCAGCGCCTATGGCCTCGCGCGCAACCCGCACCCAGGCACGCTCGACGACTGGCGCGCGTCGCGCCAAGGCGCCCGAGCGGGGACAGGCGAGCGCGTGGTCGCCGTATGGGTCTAGGGGCCCGCCACAGCCATGCCCTCGGCCGTCGACGCCACAGGTGGCGGCAGTGACTGGCAGAGGTAAGCGGAGCCGGCGCCGGAGGGCGATGTTCATGGCCGGGGGAGGCAGTGTGGTGCCAGGGTCAGATGGCACTGCGAGAAGCCATGCCCCGGCGCCTGGTCCAGCTTGGGAGCGGAGGAGGGCTCGGTGGGTGGGGGACAAGGAAGGCAACACGCACTCCTGTCGGTGGTAGGTCGTGACTGCGACAGAAGCGGGGTGTTGCCATCCGTGGCGCCACCAAGCAGGCTCACGGTCTGCCAAAGGAGGTGGTGGGGCGGCGTCGCCGATCAGAGAGGTCCAGGGGGGGCGGTGTGCCCAGCCATGAAGGTCAAGGTGCCGGCCTGCTTGGTCGGCTTGTTGGAGGCACGCTGCCACCGCAGCCGGCCCGTGTTCAAGCTGTGTGACAAACTCTTGGGCGAGGGCGGGTGCCCGGGCATGGATGACAGGAAGTAAGTCGGCCCACGCCGCCCAGTACGCAGCTTCTTTGGTGCGCGTGGCGGAGTACAGGCCTAGCCCGCCCATTCCTGGGCAGCGCCAGGGAGCCCATTAGGTTCGCCAAGGAGCGCTGCGAGGGCGCCGGCAATGGCCGTGTCGTGGGCGGTCGCGTAGCACGTGGTGGCAGAGGGAGGGATCGTGCGCAAGGAATGCTGCGCGCGTGGTGCGGCGCAGAAGGTCAGTAACAGCCACGCCGATTGCAGGTCGGGGAGTTGGGGCAGCTCGTCGAGAAGGTGCTGGTGTTCCTGGAGCCGGGCTTCCAGATGGGCTGCGATGTACTCAGGCGATCCAAGGGGCGTCCCAACGGCGACAAAGCCTCGAGCGGCTGGCTCGCGATCGCTGCACCAAACCGCGGGCCCCAAGTCGGCCAAGTCGGCAGGGGCTGCCTGCGGCAAAGACCCATAGATGCGAGTCTTGCCTTGGTTAGCGCTGACCCCGGCGTGGGCTGCGACCGCTCGGGTGACGGTGTTGTAGGCGCTGCGCGCTTGGGGCGTGGGGCAAAGGATGTAGAGGTCATCCAAGAAGGCGGCCAAGGTGGCGGTGGGAGGCAGCACCTGCGCCGCTGCTGCCAGGGTGCGGTGCTGGGCGAGGGCGTACAGCGCCGGGGCAAGGCTGTCGCCTTGCTCGAGCCCTTCGCCCTGTTCCAAGATGTGCGGTTCGCCTAGCTCATCTCGCCACAGGTAGGTGGATGTGCTGCCATAGAAAGCTTGGACGAACGGCAACAAGGAAGGGACCAAGGCGGAGACTTGGCTGAGGACTGTGGCCCTGCTGACCGTATCGTAAGCGGCGCGGCCGTCTATGCTGACGACCACGGTGCCGGGGTCGGTTTCCAGGGAAGCCCGCAGGAGGCCAGCGAGTGCGTCCGTGCCAGCACGTGCCTGGAGGGCATACTGGAACGGGCGGGTGAGCCGGTCGAAAGTGGCAGCGTAATGTCGCGCGAGGACACGGGAAGCCAGGCGCCGGAAGGCGTCGCCTCGGACGCCGCCGTCAGGCTTTTGGATGGCCGTGAGTCTGGCCAGGCGAAGGGCTGCCAGGGCGGGGGCTGGGAGGTCTGCGGCCGCTAAACGGGTGACAGCCACAGCCAGTAGGTCCAGCGCCTCCTCGTCCGCGAGGAGCGTCTTGTAGTGGTCCGTTGTGGAGCCGGACAGCCCGGCCGCTGAGCCTCGTTTCGCCGACCTGAGAGCGTCAGCCACGATCTGCGCAGAGAACCGTGTCGGCGGCGGCGCTGCTGCGCGCCGGACTTCTTCGGGGATGGGCCGGAGCAACGTTGGTGGACGCCGGGCGGGGTCCCGTAGTGCGGCAAGTGTGGCTGCCGTACCCGGGGCCAGAGGCAAGCTGGTCAGCGTGTGGCGCGCGCGGCTCAAATCGCCGGTGCGGACATGCGCGCACGCCCGCGCCCTGCGTCGCGCGGCTGCGGGCTGCGTCGACGGGAGGCGCGATGGGGCGGGGGTCGCTGCAGCTTGGTGCGCGGTGTTGAGAAGCATCTCCCAGCGCCCGGCCAAGTAGTCGTCGACACGCCCGAGAAGCGCGCGCCGCCCGGCCGTGCTTGAGCGGGCGAAGAGTTATAGCCGCGGGGTGAGGAGGAACAGGGTCCATGCACGGCTTGCTTGGGCGGCCGAGGTGGTGGACGCGATGACCCGGAGGGGGATGAGATAGGCGCGGATGGCCGGACTGTGGAGGAAAGGCGGCAAGGTCCGAATGGTTGAGACGGGCGCCCGGAACTCGGCCGTCAAGTCGACCGTGTCCAGCCACGCCCAGGAGGCGTCTGGTATGGAGCCGACAAGGGTTTGGGTCGGCGCGGCAAGGCTCACCTCGTCGTCCGAGGCCGGGACCGGGAGGCCAGGAGCGGCGGGGGCATTGGAAGGGTGGGGTGGATCTCGGCGACGTCGAGGACGGCGACGCGCCGGCGGCACGGCTCCGGCCAGTTCCGGCGCTGCGGGTGCGCGGAAGCGATCGGAGGCAGTGTTCAAGCGCGTGGCCAGCGCGAGCCCGCCGTAGAGTTGGAGGCACACTTCCTGGCCGGCGGCCTCGACGTACCCGTCCGGCCCGGCCAGGTGCCGGACGGCCCATGCAAGGTGCGCCTGGGCAGCAGAAGGGAGACTGCCACCTGCAGCGGTGAGGCGCGCGGCGGAGGTGGCGGGGCCAGGCGAAGGAGTGCCGGCTAAGGCAGCCGTGAGCCGTGCAAGGGAAACAGGGCCGGACGCTGCGAGGCGGGCGCGGCTGGTTTCCCACCAGTCGTCAGTAGGCGTGGCAGCGCGCCACGCGGCAAGAGCCTCCGCCGGCATGTCGCCGACAGCTGCCCAGAGGAGCGGCACGTAGAGCGACGAGTTCGCTGCGCCCTGGACCGGGCAGAGTGGCGGGCTGCGGCGTGCCCATGGAAGTGGTTGTGGAAGAGGCTCCGGGGGGCAAGGCGCGT
>Ga0126342_10005715_pt1 | contig 21837 bp, 24 predicted proteins | sample Cyp1metagenome_FD_92528 | JGI IMG/M metagenome (GOLD analysis project Ga0126342, IMG submission 92528) | Coral microbial communities from Lord Howe Island, Old Settlement Bay, Australia - Cyphastrea 1 metagenome | ecosystem: Host-associated > Invertebrates > Cnidaria > Coral ... | reverse complement strand
TGATGTGTTGCTGCAGCGCCACGACGACTAGAACCACCTCCATTCTATTCTGGCGATCGCCTCTGGCCTGCGCTGCGGCTGCGGGCAAGTGCGGGCAGCGTCATTGTCTACATCATCATCAGGTAAACGTTGTAACTGGCGTGTTCTGCACGACAGCTATGGAATCTGCAGCAGCGGACAAGGCATGGCTTTCCGCCGAGATTGGTCGGGAAGTTGGAAACTGGCGCATTGTTTTCAGGTGGTTTGAAGTTGGCTTGTCAACTGCCTGGTATACATAATGTTTTCCCTGGGTTCCCCGCGTTTTTCAAAAACCATGCCATCTCAATTGTTCCCTAAATCAGAAGGTGTTGTTTCGTTTTCATGTTTCGTGCGCCTTTTGATTTTGACATCGGGAAAATGGAAACCATGATGCATGGGTTCAAGAATCATGTTATCGTCAGTGTACCTATTGCACCCACACTGTTTGGCACAAATTTCCAGTTCAAACGCAAATTTGATTTTGTGGTTGGTTCTGGGTTTAGACGGTGTTTTCACATTTTTGACACCGACGGACAATAAAGGCATGTGCTACATGTTGTTGTTGTTGTTGTTGTTTCAGCTGGACAATGAACAAAACAATTCGATGTTCAAACCACAGTACTTGAATTTTGTGATATAAATTGGTTTGCCACACATTTTCGACAATTGAATAGTTATGTTTTTGCAAACATGTATCCTGTATTCAATTTTTCGGCCAGATTTGAACATTGCAAGACATTTGCGCAACACCTTGGGAAAAACATGCTAAGTTTGCGCCAGGTTGTTTGGCAATGTCGTTTGTTTCCGGTTTGTGGCAGGAAATTGCAACCATGAAACAACTCAAGAAGACGCTTCGGCCGGGTTGGTCCTTCCGGGTTCTATGCAGGGACACATTTTTCCTGTTCACCAAAATTTGGCATGACCAAGTGGGTATTTGTCACATTTTTGTTGGCAGGATGGTTGGGGAAATTTAGATTTCAAGGTTTTCCATCTTTGAATTAGATGCATTTTTTCCTAGCATATGTTTGACAAACAAAAATTGTTTCAAATTTCCACATCATTGGGCCCAAAAAAATAGATTCATGAAAGACAGTTCACTAGTTTGTTTGACAACAATTTATGGATTCCACATAATGTCAATATTTTTTAAACGTTGTTGGAGGCAAATTTGCGATTTGTTCGTTCAATGGCATGGCCATGTCCAATTCTAGATCGGACATTATGGGATTTTGATCATCCCATCGTACGTCATTGAGGTTAGACCCAGTGCAATTTCGAATGCCCCCGATTCAGAATTTTGTAGAAAAATAATAGTTGACAGGCAGCAATTGAACAATAAACATGTTCGAAGTATTGATGAATGTTTCCCCACAATTCGGTGCCAAATACTGTATTAAATACTGTATTTTTTGTGTGTGTGTGGGTGTGTGTTGTTGCGGCAAGACCCGTATCACCCTTCTGGGTAAGGGTTCGGTGACAATGGCTACATATTCGAAGAGTCGACAGGGAACATCTTCATCGACTGCCTCGTTCCGAACCCCGAAGCAACATCCCCTTGCTTTGCATGGACAATGCTGACAATACTGTCACATTTGGTTTATATTATTTTATGTTGGTATTTGAGATTGTTTAAAGATGCTACTACTTGTTTTATGATGTTTTATGTATTTATTGGTCTTAAGATTGTCTTGGCATCTTTTCATGTATGTGCATTGGTATATTAGATTTAGTATGATTTAGTATGTTTTAGGGATGTTTCGGATAGTTGTACTTCTATGCATCTATACTTCTATTCAATCCTATTCACATGAGTGATCATTTTTATATTATGCATCTATATGTTTTTGTTGCTCTATCCACTCTTCGCAGCTCATATCAACTCATATCCCAATTTTTGCTGCTTAAATTCCCATGTGTTGCTGCACAAACAGAGATCAGTTTGTCAACCAATCGCGTCCTACAGATCCGGTGGTATATGGCCATTTTCCGAATCAAGATTGGAATTTGTTTGGCGCCCCCGTTTCTTGGACAGACCAAGGCAGACTGTAATGTGTTAATGTTGGTTGTTGTACCCTCTGGTAAACTAGCATAGCTATGGAAAATAACCATCTTTAATAGGTAAATCAACTATAAATGGGCCATTTTCAATAGCTATGTTTGTTTACCAGAGGGTAACTTTGTTATCTTCAACATTTCACGTATGCCTACGTTTGGTGGCTTTTCTATTGTTGGTTCCACTGCATATACTTGCTGAGACATCCCTCTCGTGCGATAAACACAGTTTTGTGCGACACATTTCAATTTATCTCAGATGTTGAAATTCCGTAAAGTAAGGACCCAGGATATAGTTCATATATACCTGTGAACATATTTGCTCGGCGTATGGCCCCTGTATGCTTTCAGATTTTTTGATCAAATCCGCTGAGCAGTTCGCCCAGAGGAGGTTTTTTTTTGGTCCAGCACCATTCCAGTGTGGTGAAATCCGGCACGGTGGGTCCAGTCACCGCAGCGATGGCCTTGCCCTCCTGGAGCGGTCACAACGCAGGGCCTGCTATGATCTGGATGAAGAGCAGCTGGAATGGTGGATATCCCGCTTCCCTGAATGTGTGTTGGTTAAAGTCCTTATATCCAACAAAAAACATGGCACATCATGGCAGTTGTATATTCCACTATCCCCCAGTAAATCCCATTACATCCCATTAAGTCATCACTATTCGAGTCCTATGATATCACCACGATATATATCACATGTGTTTGTTGGATCTCATTAGTTGGTTGGATGGGATAGTCATAAATAAACTTATTCATTCATAGTTACAGAATTTTGGGTAAAACAGAATTATGGAAATATAGGGTCCGACCTGTTACAGTTGTTTCCCTACTCTTTCCGAACCTTTTTTCCATTTCCATAATTTTCTCGACGACCATATTAATACTTGGCATTATAGTCAAAATCCCGTTCATCGTTGGTTCAAAATCCCAAACCTATTAAAATCCCATTAATAGTGTCACCATTTTGTTGGGTATAAATCACCATCAATATCCCATTAATGATAGTTCTTATCTCCCATTGAATATCACCAGTTGGGATACTTGGCTTAGTCCCATGAGAATTCCGTTATAGTTATTTGTCCCAGTATTAAATATGGTTATTATATGTTATTATCTCCCATTAAATATCACCAGTTGAGATATTGATGGTGATATATGTACATATATTATATATTATATCAAATGAAGTCCTACTATTAAATATCGTTATTATCCCATGAAAAATCCCAGAGGATGGTTTTCCCCAGTTTTGTGAATGTTGCTTATTAAAAACCCTATGAAAACTATAGATATCTATAGTATTCTATAGTTATATCATATATCTACCATAAATCAGAGTTAATTCAGCATAATTCAGTGAAGTCCTACTATGAAATATCCTTTTTATCCCACAGGATGGTGCCCCCCAGATCTATAGTAAACCATAGAATTCAGCCACTTAGTATGTCAACTGAACCGCTACTGGCCGCATCCTGCAGTATCTCCCCAGGAAGAACGCGCAGCTTGAAGATCTGCGCAACGCCTTCGAGGAGATCGTGGACGCGGAATCCAACACCGTCGCTGCGTGAAGAAAACGATGGGGTTTCAGGAAAATCACCTGGGTTTGATGCTTGAAATATGACAACTGTGGATTTTTTGATGATTTATAGCTGTTTAAGGAGATTTCGACCGGTCAAAATGGAGATATGATGGCGATTTCAGGGGGATTTCACGTGGTGTGATTGGTTTGTATTGGTTAAGAGACATAACAACCTCCAAAACGATAAATTTCAGAAAATCCAGCCAAAATAGGGATACATAATTTTGTTGTCTTTTTGGGAGTGACATATCAGGTAGTCATATAGGATGATTTACGGTTGTTAATCCGGATATGATGGGGATGCAACAAAATATGAGGAAAACAACCTGTAAACGATGGAAAAGATTGGAATCCACCCACGACTGGAGATTTACCTTTTGGACAAATACGGATGATGGGCCTCGGTAATGTGAATGGAGAAGAATAACATGATGAATGGGAAAACGATGGGAAACAACATCTATAGATGGAGGTTTTCATATGAAAAATGAGGACTTATGATGTATCTTATCTCATAGTATCTAGGATTTTTGGGTCGCCAATATTGAGACGAAACAAAATGCTGGACTTGGCCATCAAAAGTGTGGCATTAAGCAATTGTGGAGGACTACATAATTTGAAATTAGTTTGCACGTGAATTTGAATAGGGGATGTGAGTGGGGTTTTAGCCTACGAGCATGGTGATGTATGGATATAGTGTTGTCATTAAAAAGGGATGGTTGCCCTCAAATCATTGCATGAAAGTCAAGGACACGATGACAAACACAAGCCGCGATCAGGAACATTACTAGGAATTCCAATCCATGATTGTTACTGATCCTTAGCACGGCAACATACATCAACATACATATATCAGATATCACGTTATAGTTATATCATGTTATATCTATATTGGAATGTTATGTTTACACTATGCACATATATACATAGATGAACACAAGTTTTATGCCGGTTTTCCATGTGTTTTCGAGAAGTGGGACGAGGCGAAGGTTTTGACAGAGCTTATCCGGCGGCTCGACAAGACGGACCTGTTGATCGCCAAGTTCCCTGCCTTGGTACAGGTTCTGTCACAACAAGGGTACCCTCTGGTAAACGTTTACATAGCTATTGAAAATGGTGATTTATAGTTGATGTTCCCATAAAAAATGGTGATTTTCCAGAGTTATGTAAACGTTTACCAGAGGGTAACCTCTACCAGGTCAACCACCAGAGGCAGTGCAAGGAGAGAATCGCAGGCAAAAGCGAGCCAGGTGACATCCCAACATCCCAGGTGATGAAGCTGCGGCAGTTGAGGAGTTGAACTAAGATGGTGACATGACCAACTGGGCATATATAAGTTAGTTTGAAAACATGGTTGTTTTACCCAAATGCATGGGACAACATGTCCAATTTTCGGAATGCCCCCAGCAATATTGATGATACAACATGTGTTTAATCAAGAATAGCAGGGAACAGTTGTTGCTGCTCAGTTAATCCCACCACTCCAATAACTCTTTTTTGAGATTCAAAATGGAGATATGTTATAAGTGACATTAGTACGGAGATAATAGATTCCAACAATGGAATCCCCAGATTGCCCCAATGTGAAATCCGAAAAATCACCGTCCGAAAAAACGAGACCCAACCGATCAGTGGTGGACCAGCGTGTTAGATACGGCGTCGCAAGGACCTCATCATAGATGATGGCTTCATTCAGAATCATCACAAAAGTGATTCATCCACAGGATTCTATGGTTTTGTGGGAACAGAATGGAGATCAACTGGAGAACCATACGATTCAATGGTTTATGCCTGGTTTTGGAATTATCCTACCCTATGGATCCATCGAATTACTTCCTGAGATTTCCGTGGAAAGGACTTAACCCCTCAAATCAGACACCAAAAAATCTTCCTTGGAAGGTACTTGCATCCACAGATAATTTACAGCTGGTTGGTGGTTTCAAACATGGCTTTTATTGTCCATAGTATATGGGATAATCCTTCCCATTGACGAACTCATATTTTTCAAGATGGTTAAAACATGTTAAAACCACCAACCAGACAGTAGTGCTCATTTGCGATATCAAAAATGATAAAAATGCCGACACGCCGACAGAACTATGAACAAGACATGTTTTTTTTCCTGTCACGGTGATCGTCCACATGGCGAGCTGGGTGAACAAACATCCCGTTGAATCCCATTGATGGATAGATTTTTTTTAGATTTTCCAGGTTGCCATGTTTGATTATCAAACATGTCATGTTTCGCTTAAGTGACATGGCTACAGATGCTACAGGTGAACATTGGAGACTTTGAGAAGGCGATGCGCAGCGACAAGTTTCGTCACTTCTTGGCCTCTCGGTGACACATCAAAATGCGGGATTCGCTTGGTGGCTCACCCCAGTGGGCCAGTGGGCCAGTGGGTCAGTCATGACCCCGGTTTACAAAAAAGCGGGGCAAGCAGAAATTCGTCCAGAAAAAACCAAGTGCATACTGGAATCTACCGGAGAGTCACTATTTTTTTGCATGTTCAAAAAATGTGGTTGTGTATCCTCCCCAAGGTGCTATTTTAAATTGCGTGTTGCTTGTGCTTGGTATTCATTCAAGCACCAAACATGGAAAACGCGTGGAACAAACACCTGGACTTCGGGCAAGGAGTGGTCCAAAATTGACATTTTTGAAACAACGGGATTCCAATGTTGGGTACTATCCACCAAAGACTAGCCGTAAAAAAAAAACATGAGCCAACCACGACTTATATACATCGTATGACTATTGCCCATGACTGTTGTATCGTAGAAACCTTTTTAAAAAAATCGGTGCCGGGAACATTTCAAATGAATGTCCGTTCCTGTCATGATGTAGTTACAATGTAGTTATTTCGAAATTCCTTTTTTTGTTTTGCGATTCGCATTGAAATTTCCTGGCTTCCCAAGTTTACCCATGGTTTTCCACATGTTGATCCCGCTATATCCCGATCAAAAAATTGCCATTTGGTTGTCATTCCCCTCCGATTCCTTTACCTCGAAAATCTTAAAACATCTTAAAACTTCAAACCGATCAATTGGTTCATATCGGTTGCCGTGTTTTAACAGTTTTGATGGGTTCACACCTGTCAATTCCATCGCTTTTGGCACCACAATGTGAGACCAAACCCAAGGAGTCTATGAGCATTTCGACGGAGGAGCTGGGTACTGGTCACCCAGGGGGAGTTGATCCATCTGAAAATGGGAACTTCCCAAATGGCCGTTGTTGATATATTCCCTATGCATCCAAGTATCTGCTTATAGGAAGTCCTTGGGGTATGATTTAGGGGGGTTAAGTCCCTTCTCAGACAGTGTTTGGATCAGGAATTGAAAATGATGATGATGATGATGATGATGATGATGATGATTCACCTGTGGATGGGGGTGCCATAGTTTCAGAATGTTTCAGACATACATCGTTGCCATGCAAGTGCCCAAATCAACATGTCGGAAGTTGAAAAAAAAAGCGGTTGGTCCATTGCAGTGGATGTTCACACTGAAACTCGATAGGTGCCAGGCCCAAAGTATGTTTTCTGGTTGGTGGTTTCAAACAGTTTGTATGTGATATATATATATATGGGATATATGGAAATATGGGATAATATGGGATAATAATATATGGATATATATGGGATAATCTTCCCATTGACGAACTCCATCATTTTTCAAGATGGTTGAAACCACCAACCAGTTTTGATATGTTGTGATCCACATCCGCAAGTCGTTTCTGCCACTTGAATCACTGGAAAACTCACCCAGTTCGCCAGGACATTAGCACTTTGTTCACCATTATGGACAGCGACCAAAGCTGCTTGTCATTCCCATAGCTGCGATTTCAACAGGGAAAATGCGGTGAGACTGGAAAGATCTGGGTCATTGAACATATTATTGTAGTGGTTCAAAAGTGGTTCGCCGCTATAACAGGTTGAGTTTTCATGAGTTTTCAGTATATTGGCCAAAGCGGTGCTTCTCTTCTTGTTCCTGCTTTGATTGGTTTCCCTTTGCTCCCCTTCAAGTTTATTGAGCCAGTGTCTATTTTCTTGGTTTTAATAGATTCCTTTTCCAAAACATCAAAACTATTCCCATTTTGCGCACATCAGCCCCAGACATGCCCCAGACACTGTGCAACAGTATGTCCCTGGAAATTGTTGGGTTCCTGGCTGTTCTCCCAACTGTCGTAGAAATCAGGTTGGTTTTGCTGCTCAAAAAACCGAAGTTTTGTTGGTGGTGGTCTGTTTCTTTGTCTTGTTGAGAGTATTTCGATGCATCCCCACTTCTATTTTTGCTTAAACTCCATTACATGCCAAGTGATTATAGTATATTATAGTAATAGTTGGTATAGTTGGTGCCCAGTGCAAAACAACAGGTACGGGTATTATGTCTTTGATTGTCTTTGATTGTCTTTGATATGTTTCCCACATTCTCTTCCATCCAAACGATGCTTCAGTACTCTGCCACGCCATGAAAGAAATCTCGATGCTCTGAACAGTGGACACGGGTACGACTAATTTCTCTATATAATTATATTAGTATGGAAGACCATGGAAGGCCACGGAAGACTCAACTATATAATATAAATTAATATAATATATCATATAATCATACATGGTCATGATTACATAAATTATGTTACATACATTCATACATTCTTCCATACATTTTATGCATCGTCTTGCATCCGAGGCGGGCTCATAGATCTCGAAGAATTTGTCCAAGGCAAGGTTGGCGAACTGTTTCACCCGTGGTGAAAATATCATGCGAATCTCATGGGATTAGCAATGGGAAAAAATAGTCCTTGGATATATATTATATATAGAGAGAGAGAGAAATATATGGATATAGATAAAGATAGATAGATTATCTATGATTATCTATCTATGTACATATATACAATGGATATGATGATTAGATTGTTCCATTTCACTGCGAATATTAGAGATATGTCTATTCCCACTAGACTGCAAATACTAGATGTATTTCCCATATTAATTATATTGCAACTAATTGTAATGGGAACTCTGAGATATTCATTGCATTGGGAAATATCTGGGTCGAACTGGATGATGGGAAAAATAATCGAGGAAACTCCGATAATTTTTGTTGTTTTTAAGCATGGAAAAACAAAGGTTTCCTGTAGACTCTCCTTACCATAAACTTGCTGACTACTGTGAGGAAATATTGTGATCATTTGAGAAACCGCTGGATTTTCAAATGGGCACCCTCTTTCAGGCAAAAAAACGCACAAATAGGTTATGAAACGTCTAGCCAGAAGCTATTTTGATGCAAACTCTTGGGTACCAAGAGCTATTTGGGAACTGAGCTACCCCGCACGGAAGAACAAGGGTATGAAAATGATTGAAAAATATTGAAAATGTATTTACCACAAATCAACAGAAGCATGGATAGCGATAGTGATCAACCAAAAATAAAGATTTCAACAAGTGCAAGGATATTAGACAAAAGCTGGTCATTATATGTGGTTGCAACCCTGCTTTCGAATGTGTTTGTTACAAGATTCACAATCATGAGTGGTCATGAGTTCTTTTAAAAATATTGTGACCTATTCCATCCAATGGTTCATCATCAATACCCCAGAAAAATGATAGCCTTATATAAAATGAGGGTGTACCCAATTGTATACGACACACACTGAGCTGTTTCCATTGAAAAATGTCCTTTTTTTCTCCCCGGTAGAAATAATGTGTAACCTGTAACATTATATAAGATATAACTTATAGCTAGATCGATCTTGATGGGTACTTTAATCCTTTAGTCTTTTGGTATCAATGTCAATATCTACAAACCAGCTAAGAATTTCGTTTTTTTTGCAGGGTATCTCAGATTGGCACTGATGACATTTATAACATCTTATACCTCATAACCATAATCATGTTTTTACAAAGCCATCGCATCCCCAAAATCAGATGCTCCGTCGGAGGCTGCTTGCAGCTCCATGGTCCTGCAAAGAGTTTGCAGTTGGCCAAGATGAGTTTCGAGAACAAGATCACACGGCAGGCGAAACTTCCAGACGTTGTAAAATAATGGCTGGAAACATCTACATTTGGAGGACTTTCGGGGTGAAACGACTTCGTTTTTTAAGGGTTTCATATTGATAAATTGACGATTGAAACCGTATCATTAAATTCATCCTGTCAATTGTAGGGAGAACAAGTGGAGTATTGTTGGTGTGATTAACAGACAGGTATTCCCTCCACTGGTTGGTTGGTAATTTTGGATCACCCGTTTCTTAATGGATGAAAGAACCACCTTGACCATAGGATAGGGAAGGGACCCCTTAGCCAAGCACAGTCAGTTTGTTCTTGACTAGGCCTTAGCCAAGGATTTGTTGATATATATATATACATATATATATATATGTAGAGAGAGAGAGAGATTATATATATATATATATACACACACATTCTATGTGTGTAGAAGCCAACTTTCTACCTGGCGGCCCTTCCTCGAAGATATATCCAATGATTTTCTATGATATCCCATTCCACACCGGTCCCATCCCAGATTTGGTTGGTGAACCGTTTTTGTATGTACATGTTATATCATGTTATACTATACCTCCAAATGATTGTTTTGCAGATGCTAAAAGGTGGTGCCCATAGCTTTGATAGTTTTTGTTGGTTTAGTTTAGTTTGACGTCATCAACTAGTTACAACCAGTTTATATCTATCATAAACATTCATAAACCATAGAAATTCCATAGAATATATAGAATATCTATCATAAACATGCGTAAACCATAGAATATATAGAATTCACCCAGTGATTTGCAGCTCAGCTATCGTTTTTCCCACCTTGGGGAGCTACAGGCGATGAAATCGATGGCCACCAGTTTGATGGAAGTCCGTGCTCAGTTGGACAGGACAGTTACTGTAACTTGGGGAAGCTGGAAACATCTGGTGAATTAACGATGTTCAGTGTTCAGTTACCATTGTTCAGTTTCCATCAGTTACCGTCTGGTGATTTTTTACCCTGAACAATGGTATCTGAATGTAACCGATGGAAAGCAGATGTATTTTGTAACTCATTTCCCCAAAGAAACCTTCTGGTAATTTCACAAAGGAACAGATGGTCACGTGGTCCTTGTTGGCCTTGTTGGTGTAAGAGCCATGGGCCATCGCTGGTTCCGAAAAATGGTGCCGCCCATGGTGGGCCTCCGGTCACGGACATCACCTTGGCCGCAAAAGGCCGCCTTGGCCGCCTTGGCCTTGACGGAATCAGCATTGAATTGACAGCTAATTCTAATTGGCTCGGCGACTTGACTGACAATTGACATGCGTGAAACGTGAAGCATCACTGCAGCTGACTGAAGACGTGACATAGCGAAGTAGCCTGTGCCAATGACAAAGTCCAGACTCATCAGACTCCACACTCCGGACTGTAGAGATTCAAACTGACACCCACGGACGTGAAATGACAGATTGATTTTGATTCACAGTTAGGCTCTGAGACTAGTGATCGAGATAAAATAAGATCAATGTTCACTGATCAATCAATCAGTCAATCAACTAATCAATCGATCAATCAATGAGAGTCACCATTTATAAGTTCAGTAAATCATAATGTTTATCATCGAACCAAATGGCAATTTTCCATATATGTTTAATGACCAGAGGGTACAACAGTTGGAAATCTGCCAGTGTCTGCAGGAAACATCATCTGGTGGACATCCTGGTAAAAATAGGGAAAATGCACAAAAGTGATGTATTTGGGATACGGAGCAAGGATAATATGGTCAATGAATTGGTTTAAGGGAAAATTTACAGGAAAGCCCCACATTTAATGGGAAAATCTATGGTTTCCTGTAGATTTTCTCTTAAACCAATCCATTGATATGGGGATGGATCGAGTCAACAATAGTCAAAACTCATGAAACATATTCGGGTGGACGAACATACAAGCTATTTTGCTGCTCACCAGGGTACCGGGTTTAGACTCATAGCCAAATAAGCAACTTAATATGGCATTAATTGGGGCCCGACTGAACATGGTGGATTTCCTCCAATTCATGGCTTTGCTCAAAGGGAAAATGATGGTATAAACCACATATTTCCAGGCAATGTCAATGTATTAAGCAACAATGCTGACATAGCCAAGAGGAACATGGGAAATGTGGATTTCATCATCAGAATCGGGGCGAACTCGCCTAGCTCGGATCGTCACAATCGTGAGTAAAGGGAGATGGTGAGACGGTCATGAAATTTGGATTTCTGTAGCTACAGTTATATCATGTTACCCAGTATGTTTGGATTTCCATGACATGAAATAAATGTCCATAAACCAAACAAAACAAACAAAAGACTTTTGACCTTGGCACATATAGATGATGGCTATATTTGGGTATGTCAGATGTAATTCCCAATATTCGCTTAACAAAATTTGCAGGACACACCTAGAAACAGATATCGTTTGGATTGGATTTCCCCTGCAGTGCTGCTGTGCCTGATTGATGACGCCGTTTATGGCTAATTTATTACATGACCCCTATGGTAAACTAACGCGGATGTGGGAAACCTACGGTTTCCAGTTCGGAATAATCTAGAAATGGTGTGATTGCCACATCTCTGTTGGTTTACCCTAGGGTATGATTTAAGATTTGCAATTGGTTTGTGCGCACAGAACCGGACGTTTGCCCGGAGCCCGTGTTTTCTCGCACGAAACGGCCCTTCTTTGCCACGGACCCCCACAAAGTCTGCGAAGGGTTACTGCCGCAAATTGTTGTGAAACGAGCCATGGAGCAAATTTTGTGTCGTACACATGGCGAGGGGCCACAACTAGTGCACGTCCATCCCTGCAAGGCGCTTAGAACCGTGGATGAAACATGTGGTAAAACCCTGGGAAAAATGAGATATATGATGTCATCATGGGCGAACGTTAGGTTCTGCCGGGGTTTGTGTTTGGGATAATCTTCATTTTCCATCCTACTGGAAGTGCGAATCCCACTTGGCTGAGATGTCAAAAAACTTTTGGAGTTCACACACCACTCTCTCTCTCTCTCTCTCGTAAGTATATTTAACCGACACAATCATATACTGTAATATAATATAGACGAACTTTTACATACTTTTACCATATTTTACCATATGGTATGATTCTGTACATTTTGATTCGCCATGTGCAAGTTCAACGAAGTTTGCAAAAGCCTACGGAAGCCTACGATCGTTTCATCCTCCGTTTTTCCCTGCAGGATGAGTCGGAAAGCTTTGCTTCCACGAAAACGACGGAGCCAACTGCGTACCTGGACAACAAGCGAAACGTCTGTAAGGAAGTTGAAGGATCACATGGGTATCCCAGCTTACAAAGCTTGATAACTTTGGGTCCACGATTTTTTGTGGGAACCTGCAGGTGATGAGTTATTTCTAACATGTTGGTGGATGGGAACCGGACCATCTCACAGTTTTTAAGCTATGGGGCAGGATGAAACTGATGAAACAGTGCACATTTCTGGGATAGCCAGAGTTGAACAGTTGCTATTGCCCGTGATCTTCCCATAGCCATGGGTGAATATTGTCTACCAAAAACACAGGATAGTGACGAAAATGGTTTTACATGTGCTTGCTGAAAATGTGACTGTCTTGTAGTGACACCCTCCCCAAACAGATGAAGAGCACGCATTGAAAAAATGGTTGTTAGTAGGATTTTGTTTGCAAGTTTTTTTCTAGTTTTTTTGGGGTTGCTATAACCCGATTGAATCCATTATTGGCAGTTATACCCGTACCCTCATGTATCACCAATGAAATCACAATTCTTCATCCATCTCCATATTAAATTGTTAATATATCCCACTATACTCTATCATACCCCACAGTGGTTAGTATCTCATTATATAATTTGATTATATTTGATTATATCATATCGTCAATTAATTCCAATTATATAATTATATCAAAAATATTCGAAAATTAAATTATCCGACTATATTAATTCCAGTTGATGACAAAACCCATGTTTTTTTGTTATCCAAATCAATGATGTTTGGTGAATTCCCGTTGAATTCCCCTCTTTCTACCTGGCGTTTTCCACCGAGCATCGGGCCAAGGCCAACCTGTCTGCAGCATTTGAAGCGTCTGGGGCCTGAAACATGGGGCGATTTCACCAGCGTCAGCAATTTCACCAATGGGATATTGGGATAATCATTGATATTTTCACATCACCAGTGAATATGATGATAAAAATATATAAAAATGGCGTCAAAATTGCATATTTATATACTTATGGTATATGAATGGATAGACTCTCTGGCAATTTCTTACATGGCGAACTGGAAAATGGCCCATTTAGTTCGTTGATTTACCGAACTTAAAAATGTTGATAAAACCGTGTGGCGTTGGTTTACCAGAGGATATCTTGGGAGATGATTCGATGATTAGGTGACCAATTATGGACTTTGGTGAAATAATATACCAAATGTGGATTAACTATGGTTTATGGTAGATGTAACTATAGTTAATGGGGATTATAATGGTTTATAAACCAACAAACACTGTTTGGTGGTTTGGAACATTTTTTATTGTTCCATATATTGGGAATAGGAACTCCAACTGACTAATATTTTTCAGAGGGGTTCAAACCACCAACCAGGCTATAAATTGAACTGTTATAATTTTGGATAAATACTAAGCATAATGGTTGTATTTGGGACTTTGTAGACACCAAAATGTTGATTTTACCGAGAGAGATGGGGATAACATTGTCATGGGGATTCCACTACTTGGGGAGTTGTTGTTTTTCGACAAATGTAATTGTTGGGGGTTTCCTTAAGGAAATCCAGGGTTTCAACCCACCAAAATGGTGGTGTTTCATGGGATAGAATGGCAACTGACGGTGCGTCCTTGCATCGCCGGGGACGCGCCGAGTGCGAAGACGAGTGGCCTCTTTTTTCAACGATTTTCAGTTTTCAGGTTGGTGAATTATTGTAATTGGGATAATTTGGCTTGATAGACTATGTTACTGTCCATAGAAAAAATGATTTAATGGAATTATTAGATTTTATGGGATATTTAATCAACCAATCATCGTATCATGTTCAAGACCCCGATTGGTTGATGATTATGATCGGGACTATACTAAGCAATATATTGAGGAATATCAAGCACTGCTCAAATTATATAGATTGGAAATCTATGTTTATTGAGGACATATATGATGGCATGTACGGCTGATCCCATGATCTCTGGGTATATATGTTCGATCTAACGGGCCAACATCACTACAAATTGTGGGCCTCCGTGACGCATTTCGACGTGTTCATTTCACAAGGGACGCTGGTAGAGTGCTAAAGGAGCTGGTATACCCTCTGGTAAAATAACCTAACTATGGAAAATCACAATGTTGTTAATGGGTAAATCCACTATAAATGTTCCATGTTCAATAGCTATGTTAGTTTACCAGAGGGTAGTATTTTTTTCGGAATTATGAATGAGGAAGATTTGTCCATGTCCAGAAAAGAAAGTGTTTGGAGTGCATTGAAGTTTGGAAATCAGCATCAATAGCTCCAAAAACATGACAAAACATCAGCTAATCATCGGCTGGAACTTGCCGTGAAAATGATCTATGGAAATCTTTGATGGTAATTGACTTGTTTGTTCCAGTAGAGATAAGCGGGAAACTGAATGGTAGGGTTATAGTTTGATTATGCCTCGTGTGCTGTAAATCAACCTGAACTGTTGACTGCATGATTTGGATCAACAATGGTTCATATTGAGAACCATCTCAATATGTCCGAATAGCCAGAATGAGATTTTTGCATGGGGATTATGTTTCTTGAAACTTGAGAACCCAAACAGATTTGAAAGTTGAAAGCTGCGGATTTTTCTATGATGAAGGGGCAGTTGCTTGCACATGATCAGAAGAGTTTGAGCATGGCCTCGACAATTCTACAATGGAACAACTTGGAATTCAACGAGCCAGAGATGAGTCTTCATCAAGTAGTTGAGTTTTCCAAACAGGGAATACTGGGGTCTTTTTATGGGATTCTTGACTCTTGGATACTCTTGGTGTTTTCGAAACATTTAACCATTGAATCAGCCCAAAAATGACCGGATGCTTAAAGAGTTAAACGGTTTTTCATACTTTACAAATGACATAAGCATGACATACAATGACTAGTAGAGTTTGGTTCCGTTGGTAACCAATGACTTTGACTCCTAAACATCAAGGTGCTACATCCCGCATTCCTTCATCGTGAGATGCCTGAGATTTGAATAAAAAGGCTCTGGGTCATTTTTTCATGCGGTGAATACGGATGTTACTGCATATAGTATCATATAGTATATCAATTAATGATTGGCTGGCTTAATCCCATATTAATATTAGCCCATATAGTTATATGATGTTATATGGAATTTACTAATGGAGATATTATATACTGTAATCTGGTTGGTATTGACCCCTTACCCATACGATTTAAATTGATACGCCAGGTATCTGGATAGACCCAAAAATCATACCTCCGGTAAGTCATATATTGCTAGAGGGTGTACATAGATGGTTCGTGAATGTTCGTGATATCCTTATTCTATCCTCAATAGATCCTCATATGTCTTGGTTAAAGGCTGTCTTCACATCGTCCAGCCGTGTGCTTGCGACATCTTTGGTGACTTCTTATAACCCCCCGCAAAAAAAGAAAACAAACAGAGAACAAGTTGGTTGCTATTTAGTAGGAAATTACTGTTCGATACTTTTGGGCGGTTGGTATTGTCTTGTTTACTCCACTGTTTGACAAGTTCTAGCATGGGCGGTTAAAATCTATGATAATCCGTGATCATTTTTGCGATGATATTGCCAAATTTTGCCATCTTTAGTCGTAACCCGAACACGAAAATGATAGTAACTAAATATGTAATTATATATATATATTAGTAAACATCCTGACAAAGACATCCGTTTTCTGATGTTTTCCTGTAGATGTTCTCTAAACTGACCCAGCCGTTTCGAGGGACCGTCCCAAAACACCCAAGGTGTCGGGGACCGAAAATCCATCCCGAAATGGTGGTTTCAAGCACCCGAAATGGTGGAACGTCCTTCCCGCGACACTGTCGCAGACGTTTTTTGTTGTTGCGGTCAAGACGAGAAAACAACATTATCATATATATATATATATCATTAGTACCCACTAGAATTAATTGTGCTAATGTCAGGCTAATGGCAAGCTTGAAACCGATCCTTCGTCATGCCATGGATCCACATCCCCGGAGAATGCGAAAATTGGCGCTAAAAATTTGTTCAAAAAAAAAACGACCTATGAAATCGGATGAAATCGGATGACTTTTTCAAAAGATGTATATTTGCACTGAGATACTATACATATATGAAAACCTCAATGTCTATATGTGCTGTTTTTTTTCAATGTGTATGAATTTGAACATTATGGAGGCTATGTTTATGTCTAAGCATACTATAATATGTATATGTATATAAGGTGTAGTCCTATTATTTGAATGTCGTGCTTGAAGCACCTTGAGGCACCAAATTCTCACGCAGCCTGGATGAACTTTGTAAGATCCCACTCAACTAGTGCTTGTCCTTACTGCTCTATACTTTTCTAATCGTTTCTATCTCTTTTTGGCTTGCTGTATTATATATATATACATACATACATACATATATATATATATATATGTTTGTAATATGGCTTAAATTCATTGAAATGTTGATTCTCACCCATGGTTGACCACTTAAAGGAACAAAGATCCAATCTTTTCGCAGGTGTCTTTCGACGGATTTGCGTCACATGATGGGTTTGGGTACCCTCAACAGTTGGAAAGTTCTGGACAAAATCATTCACTTGCGGTAGACATCACCATGTTTTTTTTTTTGTGTATGTGTTGTATGGGAAACACAGTTCAAATCTGGATCTTGGTGAATGTTCGACAAATGGACGAATTTCTGGCGTGCTTGATATTCGGCCAAAGATCAAGCTTTTGTAGATATTTGCTGCTGCTATGATGCAGGGATTGTAGGTTTCATTAGTCCAAAGCACAAGTTTGAGGAGGGATGTCTGTGCCACGGTCAACAATATGGTGCTTTAACGTGCCGAAGTTTCAAACTCTTCATCTATAGGTTTGTTTGATCAATGGCTAGCTCCATATCCTTGGAATTTTGCTTGTGTGTTAGTCAAGATGACAATCACAATGGATATGTCCCATGCCATTCTGCCATTTGTCAAATATATGCTGGTTGTTTTCCCTATTTGGTTGTATCTCATGAAAGCCTCCCAATCGGTGAAATTCCCAATGCTCAGCTTCCCGAACATTTGTTGGGATTTCATAAAGCTTTGCTCCACATTCATATCCAATTACCCTCTGGTGAACTAACATAGCAATGGAAAATCACCATTCTGTAGCTGGGAAAATCCACTATAAATAGCCATTTTCCATTGCTTTTTGTATGTTCACCAGAGGGTATAGATGAATTGCCCATTAAACCACGTGGGACACGTGGGACACGTGGGACCCCGTTTAGAGGTTTGATGAATTTCTGGGTGAAGAAATTGGATTAGAGCCATGGTTTTGGATGGGTTTTCCCCAAACGCAAGTTGGAAGCTCCCATTAAGAAACACCAGAAAGATTCAAGTTGATTTATATATATATATTAGAATCCGCGGGAAAAAATGCAAAGGGAACTATTGGACCTATAGATGGTTTTTTTGGAATAGACCCTAATTTGTTGATTCTCCCATCAAAAAACGTGTTTTTTTTCATAGTCTTTGCAATAAACATGCAGATTTCCTCATGGAGCTGCGCTGGAGCAGCTTCCCTTGCTGGCAACCTTCGTCGCTTCGCCTGGTCACGCTGCTGTCGCTGACGGTGCTGGGAAGCCGCTGGGTATGGAGAGAGGCGAAGGTGGGTTAAAGGACGTTTCTGAAGATGAACAGTTTTTTTGATTGCGTGATTTGGCTATCAAAAGTAGGGAGTTTAATGGGATTTTAATGCGTCAGTTTTTCCACTGAGCAACTCCCAACCAGTGGGCTTTCGTTGATGAACAGTTTTTTCAGAAACTTTGTTACTGTGGTTTTTGTTGATGAAAACGTGTTCAAGAATGCTGGTTCACTGTTTTTTGTTGGATGAAAACATGGCATGGCAAACTTCACCCACGGATCTGTCGGATCCCAAACATCGCCTAGCATCCTCCCCTTGAAAAAATCGTTCATGGTAAATGGCATCATTGTGTCATTATATTCATTGGGAGATCTGCAAAAAAATACAAAGTTTGGAATGTCGAAACTGTCAAAAGGAATTCATGACATAGATATAGAATGATATAGATTACAATGATTATAGGGGGGTTCTTGTTGCCTTTTTCCCATGTTCTCCCGACACAACGAATATCTTGCTTGTTTTGAAATGTATTGTGTACTGTATCATGTTTCCATCCCTGTACATAGCATGAAAATATCACTTGCCTTTTATTTATTAGACTGGTGGCTCAATCACCTTTTAAATCTTCTCAATTGGTTGAAACTTATTCAAAATTGTGTCTCTTTCCTGATTACATACATATTACATACCACAATCAGAGCCAATGTGGTATAGCCAACAAGAAAATTCATAAGCCATCCCTGGTTGGTGGTTTGGAACAGTTTTTCTTTTTCCATAAATTGGGAAGAATAATCCCATTTGACTAATATTTTGCAAGAAGGGGTTGAAACATGTTGAAACCACCAACCAGCTAATACTAGCAGAAATGGGTGGTAGAACCCATCCTCAAAGGCCCCTTCAACGAATGGTCGACCCAGGTCATGAATGGCTGGCGGTGCAGCCCGTAGTCATTGAAACCAAAGGCAACTCGGAGAGCAAACATGGCACCCAACATGGTTCAAACAATCATAGAGTTGGATGATGGGAAAATTTACAGGAAACCCCGGAAACCCCTATATTTGATGGTAAAACCGTGGTTTCCTGTAGATTTTCCCTTAAACCAATCCATTGGAACAAGATTGTTACCCAAAATTGGATGGTTCAGAAGTTCAGACATGTCGTAATCTCAGTGAGAAGCCTCGAAGTGGGGATGGTCTGTAGAACGATTGTTGTTGGCACTTCTGGTAAAATTTGGAGATGGTTTATTATTGAGGATGCCACATTCAACAACATTGCACAACGCCGTAGCATTTGTTTGGATCCCAACAGAGGTGTGTATGGAAAATCCCGGAATTGGTTGGATCTTGGGTTTATGATGTCACTCGTGACGTCACTAGCTTTCATGGGGAATCATTCCGGAATACCGGGAAATCCGCGGAAAATCTCCTGTCTTTGACATTAGTGTGTGGTCCGGTCTTGGCCAAGACTAGACAAGAGCAGAATTCACGACATGACTACCTTTCATTTGCCAACATGAACTGGTTGGTGGTTTCAAACATTTGGATTATTTTCCATAATATATGGGATGTCATCCTTCCCATTGACTTTCATAATACTTTCATATTTTTCAGAGGGGTAGGTCAACCACCAACCAGTGAACCCTCTACCCAATTTTCACATCAATCAACATCATTGCCCTTGACTAAACGCCCAGCTGGGGTCCATGGAGGGAAAACCAACGGGGCAACGGCAGGGATCGCTGAGGAAACAACGCCTTCAAAGTTCTGCGAAAATTGGGCACTCGCCAAGGGCGCCGTCTCTCGGCGCGATTTCCTTCTGACCATGTTGGATGTGTTGCAACTTTGTTTTGTCAGCGTAATTACCCATGTGTCCATTTTCTCAGAAGTGGGGGTTGTTTGAAAGTAGGGTACCCCAAAATCTGCTGATTAATTGTAATTTTCTCATTGAAATGCTAATAGGTTAAGTCGTTACGTTGGTGAAATTTCCATTTGCTTGCTTAAGTTGTTCATCATCGAATCAACATGTTCAACACTGCAGTAATTTTCCATGAGCCCATGGGAAAAACGGTCAACATGTTTTGGGGCCTCGAAAACTGGTCGCTGGAATTAGTAGGGCCGGATACGTTTGGGAAGGGATGGCTCAAATTGGTGGGTTGGAACAGAAAACCCAATATTGGTGGCTTACTGGTAAGTAGAACAAAACAAGGTCTGGATTGGTTTGTTTTTTGTATGCAAAAAAACATCCAACTTGGGAAGTCTGGTTCTGCGAGAAATCCACATGTGACCTGCTTTTTTCATAGAGATCCAGGTGCACACACAGCGGTTGGTAAGTGGAGGCAACTCATCTTGGAAAAAATCCTTCTGTGGTTCCAGTTGACCAGCTATTTCAGGATGGCTGGCTCAACCCTGCAGCAATCAGATATGGCAATAGGCCATCACCCAGAAACGTGGATGATTTGTGTCAAGATTGATATTTCCGCCACGTCAGATTCCCAGAGCGTCCATTGTTGGTTTGAACTCTCCTTTGTTGGTGAAGAAGCCATGGTTTTTCCAACTTCAATTGCCACAGGGTGAGTCCCCTGGAATTATATAGTTGATTGTTGAGGTTTGTTCCCCATCATCTGATGGTTTTGGCAGCAACACAATTATATAAAAAAGTATAACTGGATAAGTCTGCATTGCCTTACCACCATTCTGTTGCCAGGCTTCATCAGGTCATTTGTGGCCCTCTATCAGTTTTCAGTCATATATAACCACATAAAAATGGAATGGTCATCCCATTTATACCCAGAAGAAGAACTTCAGTTTTAAGTGATAATCAATGGGAATTTCAGGATCCTAAAATGGAGGTACGTTAGTACCATATGTTTGGCCATATTCTGTGGTGATATTCACTTACATAGGCCTAAAAAATAGGCCTTTTATCACCACATTCTGGAACGGTCATCCCGTAGCCATGGAACGGCCGAGGAAAAGTGGGTCGCTTCCTGGCGGAGGGGGAGACGTTTCTGCGGATGCGGCCGCGGAGCGTCTTCTTGCGCCGGAGCCGCTTCGAAGAGGAGGTCCACCGGAGAGCGGGGACGGAGTTGGAAGTCTGTAGGTAATGAGAAATCAATGAGAGTCGTACATTAAGTACATCTTCAGGAGTATAGTAAAACCTACCTATTGTAGTAAATATCATGTAAATATAGGAGTAGACATCTTCATCCCCCTAGTTTTTTTATTTTTCCCGAGAGCGTCTGAGCGCAGGGTTCTTCCAATAGTGGGGGTCTGTATCTTATCTTCTCATCTTCACATCTTCTCATCTTCACATCTGTATCTCATCTTCTCATCTTCACATCTGCTC
>Ga0126342_10005714_pt1 | contig 21838 bp, 18 predicted proteins | sample Cyp1metagenome_FD_92528 | JGI IMG/M metagenome (GOLD analysis project Ga0126342, IMG submission 92528) | Coral microbial communities from Lord Howe Island, Old Settlement Bay, Australia - Cyphastrea 1 metagenome | ecosystem: Host-associated > Invertebrates > Cnidaria > Coral ... | reverse complement strand
GTATCGTTCTGCAGAGGAGTAATTGGCAAGTAACTAATTATTGGATTCCGTGCCTGGCGCATCACGCACAGACATTTCACATAGAGTTCGTTCACACAGAGTAGCGTTCAAAACGAGTTCGATTGTAGACGTTTCACATAGAGTTCGTTCACACAGAGTATCGTTCAAAACGAGTTTGATCACACCAAAATCTGTGATCAGTTGAAAGGGGGTTTATAAGCCCTTGCTGCATCAATGAGCGCTTCGCGAATGACTAGGGTTCGATGATCAAAGTTGAGGTTTGGTAGTCCATCATCATTAGCCTTCAGTATGTGTGTGTATATATATATATATATTTACTTTGACTCTCCAATGACCGTTAATTTTTGGTCTTTCAAGAACAATTGTATTTTTTTCTGAAAGTACTTTTTTTGAAATCAAGTACTGTTTTTTTGCATGTTAGTGATGTTCACTCACGGAGGTACAGCTGAAACTGTGGAAATCAAATAAATGTGCCACATTGCCAACTTGCAACTCATGGTTGCAGGTGCCATTTTTATTTTGGCTGCTTGAAGGTGCAGGGGCAAAGATTTCCAAAGTATTGGTTCTCGTTTACGTGTTTGATGTCATGGTTTCGATCTTCCTTGCTTTGATTTTTGGACGCGCTTTGCTCTTTCACTATTGCACGCATGAGGGTAGGTCTCAACACTCAGTTGCGGACATACGGGTGCATTGCTCAATTTTGGTGACAAATTGTCCTTGGAAGATTTGCCCATACAACGCAAACATGCAAAGGCCTTTTTTTCTTCAAACGTACCTTTTTTTTGCTGAGGGCCGTCCGGACGGCGTCCGAAAGTACGGAAAAATGCGTCCTATCCGTCCAGCTTGGACCCGTCCGAACCAAAAAGACTTAAACGCACTATTTTTTCCACCTCCGTCCGTCCATCCTGTTTAAGCAGCTGGCAGCACAAGATCAGGGCGAGTGAACGTGCTCAAACCCCGTGTATATTCCGCATAAGTGTCGCAATGTGCAAATGTTTGCTTCCGCAACTCATTGTAAAAAGCAGGCGAAGGTCTTATATTTCGACACGATTTGTGGATCCAGAGTTGTTCAACCAAGAAGTTTTAGTTATGCGCCTGGGTCTGAATGATGTGTGAGGGTGCCTGACACAACATCAGACAGGACAAGCGCAAAACACTCACATGATTTAGCTTAGTAATGCTTAGTGTATATAGCCAGCACCTGCTTGGAAGATAAAAGGCGTAGTGGAGACTCCAGGTATATAAATATAGATAAGGCCAACATCATTTTAGTAGATTTTAGTATTACGTGATCGGTATTTACGTAGAACTACCTTAATAGTCAGGGCCCAGGGCAACATCGACACCTTTCCAGGCCAATCCAAGCCACCGGCTGCCAAGGGACGGAAGCCTCCGAGACCACCAGCTGAAAACTCCGGGGAGGCCAGGAAGGCGCCCTCGCCCCAGCTGGGAGAATCGGGTCGAAGTTCGCAACTTGGAATGCATTGGATTGGCAAGCCATGGAGTAAACGATGCTAAATGATGGTAAATGATGCTAAATGATAAAGAATTATCTATAAAGTGGGATAATGAACATTGAGACAAAGTGGGAATATACCCTCCGGTGTCAGTAAATATGGATAGGTTTGTCGCCGGGAAATCCGCCAAAACATGGGAGGTTTGGTTTGCTGCGAAAATCATCGAACTAAATGGCGGCTTTTCCAGCAAGCAATGTTTGATTACCAAAGGTAACTGACTAGGACTTACCCTCCGGTAAACTAACATAACTATGGAAAATCACCATTTTTAATGGGAAAAACTCACTAAAAATGACCACTTTCAATAGCTATGTTAGTTTACCAGAGGGTATAATTTCGGGGGAACTTGGTACTGGATAGCAAATGATTTTCAGAGGGAGATTGGCAAAAGTTATCCCGATTATCTGATAATAATTTTCGATCAGAATCATCTCTGGGATATATAATGATGCTGATTGGGATTATTATCATACATTTCAAGTGGGATTGCAAACTACCTCTGGGTTATTCAGCGCGGTGTTCCAATCAGTTATCACAGCTGGGAATTCATTGCAAATGAACATATATCATAATTACTGTACAATAAATACATATATATATATATATCATGTCATAAAGAACTAATTGGGATAACTGAATACTTATTTCATTTATTTCGGAGAAATTTGTATTTTTTGAGGGGAAATCAAAACCAACTGGGCTTAAATTCGTTTTCGCTGTGTCAGAATTCTCATCATTGTCCACATAGTTCACACAAGACCAAGGGCCAGTCTAGTTGGATGTTTCTATCACAACCGACGCTGAGGAATCTTTCAAGGCAGGGCCAAGCCTTCTGATGTTGAGATCGCACATCTTCGACATGTTCGATCCTGCTAAGGCCCCACACGAATTTGAGTTTCGCACCACGTGCCCATGTGCTAGAACAACATGCTTTTAGCAGCAAATACCAACAATTTTTGGTGGTTCAGACTTGTAAGCTAGCAAACATCGAATGTAACCTGGCAATAAGAAACCAACATCTTCAATACACGAATGGCGGACAAAGTCACTTTTTCATTTTCATGCCTTATGCAAATGAGGGTCGTCCCTTATCAGTAGTGAGGATTTCAACATTCACAGACTGTGAAGCGATTCATGCAAAACAGGGGTTTTGGGGGTCCCCTGTCGAGAATGAAGTTTTTGCACACCCCTTAGCAAGGCTAAGGCGGAGCATGACTAATTAATACTAATTTATGTATTACAAAAATATTGTTGGTTGCTCTAGGTAAATAAATTCATGATAAAGCCCTTTCCATTTCCATGTCAGTTGATAAGTTGCATGTAAGACTATTGAATTCACAAGTACCACAATGTCGATCAGTTCTTGGGGGCAAACATCGCACACCTGAAAAATTCCTTTCTACTTCAACAGGATGCTTCCTCAGCAACTTCAATTGGTGGAAGGGGTGGGGAGTCCGATGGTTTTTTCCCCCGTGGTTCTCCTCCAATGCACCACCTCCACATTTCGATTCTCGATGACCTCTGGGGTGGTGAAATGGGTGGGGCCAGGTCGCGCCTAGAATTCAGGTGATGATTTCCCCGTAGGATTTTGAAGTACTTTGGAATATTCTTGGGATTCCATCCCCCAACTTCTGAGTCTCTTGCCTAGGGGAATTTTAAGAGGGCCCTGCCCCGCCTGAATGCGTTTTTCCAGCTGCAAGAGGTATTCCTGACCGAATGGACTTTTTACAGAGAATGAATTTACATAAATTTGCAGAGAGGCATGGGAATCAAACTCCACGGGGGACATTTCAGCAAATAGGGGCTGCTGTGGTGGGAAAATCTCGGCCGTAACCTGCATAAACAAATCTCTCATTGCGATGTCATAAATCTGCAAATGCACAATACTTACGCTGTTCCATGGGAAGCGTGGAATTGATGGGAAAGGCTAAGGCGCATACCTTTTCTTCCCTCTGCGACTGGGAGTTTCATGTCGCGCCAGCATCTCGGAGCTGGAGCATGAGGTCATATTTTTTTGCATGGTAAACTAGCAATTTCGACACATTTCAAAGTATCCATCCTTGTTCTCCACATATTGTGCAAGCTTCTGTTCCCGTTTAAGTTCCAACACTTGGCGAAGTAGGACAGTCCACACCTCCCTCGCGGTGTGATCATTGACAAAAAGCACTCCATTGCACTCAAGGAGGGCCAACATGTTACTGAGAAACTTGTCATGCTGGTCTACAGTCTTCATGTGGTTCATACCTGCAAACTGATGAATCAAGTCAAATTTGCAGGCAGCACACACTGGCAAGGGAATGATCCAATTATGTTGAAAGGAGATGGAGCCATGCGCATGGAGCAATCATAAGCGCCAAAGGCCAAAAAAATATGAACTGTCTTCAAATATCCCTTGCGACGGAGCTCGCCCTCCAATGTGCATGATCCCGCTCCAGCGTCCAAAATGCGTTTGATCTTTCCAGCTTTCACCAGCAGCTCCAGGCGCATTGGCAACTTGACAGGTTCCGGACTCACGTATCTTTCATACGCCTTCTTCCTCCGTTGGGAATACCCGTCAACCCATTCAGAGAGTACCTGCTGAGTTCTTATGGCATTTGGCCGATGCCAAAGTTTTAGGCCATTTTAGGCGTTGGTTTTCAACGCTCTTATTGGGAGAGAACCTGCTCGCTATTTCAGGACCGAAAATTGACTTGAAACCTGGTGTACCCATGCCTGGCATTGGTTTTTTGGGGGTAGTTCAATGGAACGCTCGCCAAACATAGGTCTCATCCCGCATCCTTTGCACGCCTGGGACTACGCCCAACCTTCGCACAAAGGAGTGGGCATAGGAACCAGCCACAACAAGTTTCCCAGCCTGCCTGTGGGCTGAACTGCGAGATGTCAACTGTGCCAAAATTCGTACGGCTTCAGTGACAACACCTCGCAGCAAGTGTTTCGGAAACGCGCCCACATCAAGTACAACCATGTCCGCCGCAAAGTCTGTAAATGGCAAGTCCTGAAACGGTTCCAATGCATACAATAGGCTGTTGGCCCCCACCTCGAAAAGGGCCTGTGCCTCGATGTCCGCTGTGACGACGTACAGTGGGAAGAAACCCGGGCCATGAAAAATGGGCAACCGCTCCTTGCCCGTCGCCAGCAAGATCGTGGACCTATGGATTTCAGAAATATCACTGCCTGCAGCGAAATTTCTTTCTGTGAGGCGAAGTATGCTGGTTGGAGAAAACACAGTGACAGCACATCCCCCTGCCATTTAGGGTGGTGGGGGTTGGAGCCAGCCACTTAGTAGTGGACCCGGTATTTTTCTCCAAATGCTGGACCTAAGTGTACAAAGTGGTGTGCAGGCCTCTTCCCTACAAAATCACCACCAAAAAGAGGTTCAAACATGGTTATGATTCTTGTTTTCTTCATCAAGATGATTTTCAGAGGTTGTTTTAGCCATCATCTAGGGCCCAATTTGTAGACAAACCATGGGCCTTGATGGGCCCTGAGCATCCTTCCAAAACCCATTTATGTTAATTAATTAAATTGATTGTATCAAGTGCTGTGTGGTTCTTCGGGCCGCTCAAACCCGGAAGCTGGCAGTCTAGACAATTCAAAACTGTTCAAAAGCAATCCCAAGCAACATTGTACCTTGGCTCGCATACACCAAGGAAAAAAAACAAATTACAATAGTCCAATGCACGAACCCACCCGTCACGCCTAGGCATGAGCGCTGCCGGCACTCTCGCACACCACTAGGATCTTGACCGGGTGAATCAGGTGAAGGAGGGGGAGGAACACGTCCTGAAGATTGTGGCCCCACTGGCCACGGAGGGGCCTTCCAGCTGGCTTGCTGGCAGCATTGGGTGATGGTGCCAGTTTCTCTAGGGAGCTTTGTCGCAAAAGGGTATCTTGCCGCAGCAGGAAACCACGAAGACCTACCAAGGCGATGCAGCTGCCAAGCAGCAGCCCACCAGCGAAGGATGCCACGGCTACGCATTTCATGGCTCAGGCTTGATTATCGCCAACACCCCTCCAATATAGTTTAAATTACGGTAACGTCGTTGGCGCTGCATTAAGCCGGCCTATAAATCAACTTCGCTAACTTCGAAAGGTGTCTATAATTTCATGGTTGTTGTTTAACAAAAGTGTTTTAAAACCAAAATATGTTAAAACATCTCTCTTTGTCATGTGGGACCACTCATAACATGCTTTCAGCTGTTTCCATGCTGGGGTTCTACCACGCCTACTGTTTTGAAACAATATTTCAATTGTTCTCAAGCCCGGTTTCTGCCGCAGTCACTGTTCCATTCTCAGAGTCCCACACATCCAAAAAATATCAAAAAATCAAAAAATGGTTTCAATTCTTTCCAGGCTAAATATCAAACTGATACCATTCAGATAGCATCTTCATATCGCCATGCCTTCCGCACAAAAGCAGCAACAATGTTACAGTGCTGTAAGTGCCACGCCTGTTGTGTGTGTGTGATAAATTGTGTGTGTGACCGCGAGGGGTGACTCATCACTTGCGGCAGTAAAAACAAATCACTTGCGGCAGTATTCCAAAAAACACCTGCGGCAGTAAATACTTATCCAAACAAATCACCTGCGGCAGTAAGAATCACCTTGGGGGGTGGGGTGGGGCTAGGGAAGAAAAAGGGTAGGATCTACCTGATCTACCAGCCACACCCGTTGCTTAACTTCATTATAGGGACACAGACGCTGCTCGACTTCCTGCGACATACCATCCCACTTCAACCTTGGGGGGTGGGGTGGATCTAGGAAAGAAAAGGGTAGGATCTACCAGCCACACCCCTTGCTTAACTTCATTATAGGGACACAACCGCTGCTCGACTTCCTGCGGCTTACCATCCCACTTCAACCTTGGGGGGCGGGGTGAGGCTAGGGAAGAAAAGAGTAGGATCTACATTTCGCTTGCGGAAAACAATATATGAGTAATTTCTAGCTGCTAAGACAAAAGATTTCCCACACGTAACGTCAAGTATGTGCGCGAGTGCAGCAAAGCTTTCTAGCATAACATCCAGCACGCGTCCCTCCACATGCAATCCCTTTTCGGCGACATGGAGCACCGTACGAAATCAAACATTGCCCTGCTGCGCCGGCCACACTACAGCAACCGTCAAAGGCAGCAACAACAAATCAGTTATAGCAGCGACGTCTCCGTATAACATAACTAACACACGCAAGTCTAGCAGCAGTTTCTCCTAAGAAGCCTCATGCCTGCGTAGCAGGGTCTGGCCTTTTAATGTACAAGTACAAGCACACATGCATCATCCGAATCTGAGCCACAGTACGTGCAAGAGCAGCAGCACAGCTCACGGCACAACAGAATTCATGTTTGCAACAACAGCCGCAAGTCGCGTGAAAAGCATCAAAGCTTGGCACGTGCACAATGTCGCTTCCTTCCTCATAGAACCTGCCCTGCATCCGAGAATGCATCAGTCGCAGCAGCGTACTGCCACAAGCGATTGGTTTTTTATACCCTGGCATCAAGGACACCCACATACCGCCACAAGCGATATATTTTTTACCGCCACAAGCGATAAAGCCTTGAAATGCTGCACCTGCCGCGCAAAAACGAGCATCACCTGCGGCAGTTAAAAAATCACTTGCGGCAGTTAAAAATAGCCGTTTTTACTGCCACAAGCGATTGGCACCGATTACCGCCACAAGCGAGGTAGGAGCCCAATGTATAGCGCGCCACCGGGCCCAGTCCAGTGCCGTTAGTGCCATGCATGCCACGCAAAAGACGCCTGCACCTGACCCAGCCCAGCGCTGTAATTGGCACGCCTGCCACAATTTAAAAGCAGCATGACCAAGCGCCACGCCTGCCACACAATATCACACAATCAAGCACCGTCAACGGCACCAAATTCTACCCCTGCCACGCAAAGTGCCAATCTGAATCAATCTGCCACATTCTGCCACGCCCGCCACACAAAAGCAGCGTGACTGTCACCAAGGGCCACTACTGAACCAAGGTTTGTAGTTCGTATTTAATGGGGGTTGTGAAAACATCAGTTGAGTTTCAGTGGCGGTAAATAGGGGCACGGATCAAGTCATGAATTACATGGGGAATATCTTAAACCAATCTGGAGCCTGACAAACATGATCGTCAACAGAATGTCAACAGCAGGATGAAAGATCTGAAGGGATTTTGGAAACATATCCTTACTGCACCTCATGATGGGCTCCAACAAACAGCTGTGCCATGTCACATGAGCAGGTACAAATGCATATGCACGCACACACACACACACGTCTGTATATTTATGTACAAAATAGTACATACACATAATATATAATAACACTATTATATAATATATACATGGGTGTGCCCATACATCATTCAACAACACGCAGAGATATACATTTATACAGATAACTAAATATACACAAATTTCAATTTTGTTATCTCTGTTCTCAAACATCTTTTCTCAGCTGCGCCAAGCACCTCGCAGCTGTTGCGCATGAAGAGTTCGCCCAAACTTGAGGTCCTTGGCGCGGTGGAAAGCCTCACCGATTCTGTATCTAGGTATAGTAACCCCCACAAAAGATAGAACAGTAAAGCCCCACTAAATAGTGACAGATTGCTTTTCTCTCTCCTTTTTAAGTTTGCATGATATAATTAACTGTAAGTGAATAACTCACTAACCTGAATCAAGGTCACGCGCTGATATTTTGCGTTGGGGTTTCTCATCATTTCGTTGTAGTTCCAAGGGGGATTCATCGCAGGGCTACAGGCTATGTTGCGCCTGGGCCTACGCCGTACGCCTTATCTTTTTCCGCCCGCTCATATGATGTCACGACAGCTTGCCTAGTTCCACAAGCAGGTTGGCACGATTCGCCAAGTGGTAACGCCAAACATACGAGAACGTGTACATTGCCGCACAGTCATTGAATTGCCGAGCCTTCTTGTTCTGGAGGCAAGCAGGAATATAATGGTCAAGACCCCATCATCCTCAACCCCATCATCAACACACCCCATCCCCAACCCCATCACCAGCGTAGCATCAACATAAAGATCAACTTCAATTGAACATCCCACCCCACCCCACAATCACAGTAGCATCAACATTGAGATCAACTTCAATTGAACGGTAACATCCCACTGCAACCCACCTCACCCCATCATCACCGTAGCATCAACATTGAGATCAACTTCAAATGAACGGTAAGATCCCACCCCCACCTCATCCCCATCATTACCATGGCAGCAACATTGACATCAACTTCAGTTGAACCTTAACATCCCACCCCACCTCACACCACACCATCCAAAAGAAGTCACACTGACGGAAAAAAACAAAAGTACTGTAGGTGCAAGATAAAGTTGAGAAAACAAACAAACACCTGCAAAAAAAACACGAAAATGACACAAAACCACGAGGCTAATTATCAACGCGCCTCCTGAAATAAGGTCATTTGGGGATGATTCCCCTTACAAACTTAATGATCATCATTCCAGTGACATCGCAGTGAGGCCGTTACAATTTACAGTATCCAGAATGTAATATTTTTTTTGGTTGGTGGTTGAGCCACCCCCTTGAAAAAAAAGCTCGCCAATGGGGGCCATCATCCCGATTTTTTTTAAATAGGATGGATTTACCAAAATCAAACCACTAACCAGAACTAAAATCCCATCCCCGTGTCATCAAACCTGGCTGGAAAATCCCCCTGCAATAGTTCGATGATTTTTCCAGCTATAGACTCCTACAAATGTAGGGGATGTTCCATTGCCATCCATTGCCAGGTTTGATTACCGAACGGCATACCTAGATGGTATCGCACCAAAAAAAATCCCATGGTTACCATTTCTTATCCCCAGTTTCTTCTACCTTATTCTATAGCCCATTATAAAGATACTGAAAATAGTTATATGTAATTATAATACACCATGTAATTATAATACCCCATTAAAATAGCTATGTAATAATAATTTATTCGAATATGTAATCTCTCATGATACCCCCAAAACATACGTCGACGACACGCCATGACTTCGCCCAAAAACGCCGAGTCGCAGTGTGGCAAGCTCCTTTTGTTCCTTCTCGATGGCTCGGCGCAAGGTTTCCACCTATCAAATCATGGGTGAAAGTCGGGATTTAACATATTTAACCAGCCCAGAATTTCAGGACTTTCTCTCTGGAGGATTTTTCCACAAACAGTAGCAGGTTGGCAACCATAGTTATAACTTATAACCCATCTACGCAGGTTGGACAAAGCCCATGAATGGGGACTGGGATCTAGTGGGGTTGCTCACCAGGTCCCACGATGGATGATCGTTAACCATGTCACAACCAACCTATCTGGTCATCCAGCTGCCAACCAAATACTTGCAAGTCTTAGATAGCCTGCAAACACATTTGATTTCTAGGCAGTTTAGTGTGCATCCTATAATCAAAAGAAATTGAAGGTACAGTAGGTTTCCCATCAGCAACCAGCCACCTCCTGCTCCAGAGCTTCCAGAGTCTCGTCTTTGACATCGCCTGCTGATGCCATGGATCGTAACCGCCACAAGTTGGGGCAAGCCATATAAACTATGATGAAATCTATCCACAACAAACATCTTATAACTTAGAACATCTTAGAACTGCACCCCAAAGAAGTAATCCCCGGAAGATCTACATAACAGGCAAATCACCATCAAATTCGTCGGGATTTACTTGTCTACCTTCTAAAATGATGAAATATGATGAAACGGATTGGTTCCTCTGCAATTGAAAATGGTTTCCCATGTTTTTCCGCGTTTCAAACCTACCACGGATTTACCCACGCCAAGTCACGCACAGTTGAGGCAGCACTGCGCGCGCCCTGCTTCACCACGGTGTTTCCCGCAGCGCGGATGGGGCGCATGGCACGATCAGTGGCATATGGTGATGGAGTGGTGGCCCTGAGAGATCTGCGGCTACATGGGCATGCATCAGCAGGCACCTGCATGTCATATATTTATATATACACAGTATGTATACATGACATTACTTATATTCATCTATCTACAGTCTTTGTTTATATGAGTGGATGTGTATGCATCTGTTTGTACATTCGTACACTTGCACTGTGTCATGGTGGAAGGATGAACTATAGGCTCAAGTGCAAGTAACCTACTGAGTCCTACTGTATCGACTGTAGCCTGTCTGCAAAGCCGCAAGGACAGCTGCAGTACTGGTTTTCCACTTCTGCATTGTCTGCCATATGTTCAGCTTGTTCTACCGGTGCTCAGTGTCCCTGCACTTGATACCACAGCTGCGGTCGTAATTCACTGTCCGATCTTGACCCACTTTGTCTTCCATGGGGGGCTTCGTCACCCTTCCCGGTGAAGTTAATACAAAGTTATCCATCAATTAGTGCCCCCCCCCCGGTTATGTTGGTTGGTTTATATTCACCCCATGAACTAATTCAATATATCTATATACCATAAACCAGAGAATCTACATAATTCACCTGCTTCAACCAACTTATCAATCATAAACCACCTATAACTCCCCATGTTTGTTGGATATCCCTCCAGTTTTGAGGGCAATGCCCCTCGACTGGGTGACCGACCTTCGGAGTTCTTCACCAAAGGGCCCACCTGCTTGGAATGGTTGATATCTGCGGAAAAAGCTAGGATACTATCACTGATATCAAGTTTCCATATTAAGGATATTCCAATATCAAGGATGATATCACTAATAATGGTTGATATATCAATGATGTCAATGAGATCTTCCAGTTCGAAGGTCCTACAGCCACCCAGCAATTTACGTCATTCACTGATCAGAAGCACATCATCCGCGCTCCAAGCACCAAGGTGCGGAGATGCGAAGATGGAAGGTATGGGGCAAATGGCCAAAATAAAAATAGGAGAATCAACCTGGAATAACCTGGAAGTAGAAGCGTTGAAAGCTTAAAACTCTTGATTCTTTTAGATTCTGTTTGCATCTTCCATGGCTTTTACGCTCGGATCCGTGCAATGGCTAGACTTGGGTAGCTCTTTGAACAATTACTCTAAGATGTATATATATATTATATCAGTAATCTGCAAAGACGTATTCACCACGTTTCACCCAAATCTATGCTTAAGAATCGCTCATGAAGCCACCAATTTACCCAGTCGCACCTCGTCCAGGGACTTGCCTTCAACGTTGGTGCCATTCACAGCCACGACTTCATCCCCTTCCAAGACCCACATGCCTCACCGGCTGGTCTGGGCGGCTTAATCAACATTAAAAAGGGGGATATACACCACCGAGTAAAGAAAACCGAAATCAGGGGGGAGTACAATCTTTATTGAATTGTTTGCATCCAATTAATTGGCAGAGTTATTATTGGATTTGTTCATGCCCCTCAATTGAGCCTCCAAATGAACACATCCAATCATACCTACCTATTACGTGTAGATTTCGACGTTTCGACCCAAGGAATTTTATCAATTCCTTCACCTTTGGGAACTGGGCCCATTGCACCCGGCCTTCGGGGGTTTTTCCATCATGTAAACCACACCTAGAATGGAACATAGAACGGAACAGTGTTTCATTATATCTTGGTTGGATAAGAACAGGTTTCCCAGTTCATGGGTGATAATCATACGTGCGATCACCAGCAAAAAACTATAGTCCCAGAATTAACCAACAATGGTTGAACTTGAACGCAGCAGCCACTGCGTCACTGCGCCGTTCTCTCTGGCCTTCTTCACCGTCAATAATGACCTTTGCTGCTGTTGCTGTTGGAGGCCGATGGAGCCGATGAGCAAACAAAAACACAATGGTAACTACATGTTAATCAGAAAACACACGAGCTGAAGCTATTTTTGAGTGGTTCTTTAATCTTGATATGGAATTTATGGAATCCGAAAAAAATGGGCCACTTCCAAATCATCCAAGTCATGAATGACCATGGCTTAGCATTGAAACCCATGGTGACTTGGAACCATCCGAGGAGCAGCCGAAGGTCTGAACGCCCACTTGGTCAAGCACAGTCACTTAGCTCAATGGCTAAACACCTGTGATATCCATGTGTCGTTGAAAACCAGCTTGTTTTACACACACATACAGTACACACGCATATATATATATACACACACATGGGGATGGGTCAAAACCTAGATATTACCATACTTTTGGGGGAACACCATCCATTAACCAGCTATTTTAGGGCACCTAGGGTACCAGAGTTCTATCTATCTATCTACCTACCTATCTATCTACCTATGATACTATCTAATCTACTCTAGTCTATTCTATCTATATAATCGAATCTATCTATAGAGTCTATCTAATCTATCTAATATATCTAACCTATCTAATCTAATCTAATCTAATGTATCTAATCTAATTTAATCTACTCAAATCTAACCAAACCAGTCAATCAATCTATCTATCTAATCGATCCAATCTAATTTAATCTAACCTAATCTTAATCTTAATCAAATCTAATCTTAACCAAATCTAATCGAATCCTATCTATATAATCTAATCTATCAATCAATCTATCTATCTAATCGATCCAATCTAATTTAATCTAATCTAATCTTAATCTTAATCAAATCTAATCTTAATCAAATCTAATCGAATCCTATCTATATAATCTAATCTACAAATCAATCTATCTATCTATCTAATCGATCCAATCTAATTTAATCTAATCCAATCTTAATCGTAATCAAATCTAATCTTAATCAAATCTAATCGAATCCTATCTATATAATCTAATCTAAAAATCAATCAATCTATCTATCTAATCGATCCAATCAAATTTAATCTATCTAATTCTAATTGAATCGAATCCTATCCCGTGAGGTGATGATACCACCCTTTTGAGTTGTCCTGACGCGCTTGTTCAACTGATCTGTGTTGCCGTCCTGCAGATGAAACTGAAGGGATCTCTCCATGGTTCTGGGTGATGCTTGGATGGTTGGAAGGCCTCATGATTAAGTTTTCTTACCCTGGAGTTCCAGATTATCCCATACATAAATGGCTTGCAACTATGGTTAGCAACAGATTGGCAGGAAGATCCGGACCGGCATATGGGCCAGAGGCTCAGTCAACCAAGGGGGGTTGCAAATGTGCAAGGTGGGATTGCACTTCACCACTTCAACTAGACATTAACATGGCCACGTGGGGGCCCCCTTTGTTTCAGCACCAGGGGCCTCTCCGTTCAGCTGATTCTTAGCTTTGCCATTGGAATGAAAAGCTGCTGGCCCAAACCGCTTTTTCTTCTGGGGGCATCGCAAGCATGGACTAAATTCACTTCAATAGGCATTGGCTCGGCCAAGCTACAAAACCATATTCGCCCAGGATTTTCCCGCTAATCCCATCCAGAGAAAGAGATCCCATCGAAACAGACATGCCACGCATTTTGTTTTTCGTTGGCTCATGTTGCGTTGAGGTGACAAGTGAAACTCTTCCCGATTCGGCCTTGTGAGCCCTTTCCCGTCTTTGTCAAGCAGGTTTCAGATCGGAATCATTGATCAGTGAAAATCTGCAAATGATTTTGGCATGCTAAACCACAACCATCACCATCATGGCCAGCTGTTCCTTCCAAGAAAATCTGGTTCCGAGCTGATCCTCTACCGGGCCCGACCTGGGCTTTTCAAGCCGTCCACCCGACCCTTGGGTAATGGCAGATCGTGCACCACTCCGTCCAGGTCCTTCTGCAGAATCCCTGCGGGGCCAGGTGCTTACCAGGGCGCACCTACCTGTGACTGGTCCTGTCTGATCTGTCTGAAATCAATGGGACCGATTGGAGAAATGAACTAATGATGTTGACCCAAATGATGTAGCAAATGTTGATGTGGCGTGTCTGAATCAGCATGCGTGGTTCATGAGTTCATGTAGTGCAGATATTGTCGCCATGATTTCCCCTGCTGCCAGCCAGATATAAATACAAGGTGGGGCTGGCGACTGAAGATGTTAGGCGTACCCTGGCCTATAAACCACAGAATTCACCCATTTTCTTCGCTTAAATCAGCATTTCTGCTGCTGGGCGCACCGTGCTGCTCCGGCAGCTGCGTACCGCGCAGGTCGCAGCGCTTCAGGCGGCAGCAGCGTAGCCGGGCGTCATCCAGGCTGACGTCGCCTCGGTGCAGGGGATTTTGATATAGCAATTAACAATAACAGGTATATAATTATATATGCATATATATATAGTTATATATATATATATGTATGTATATCAATATATATATATATATGTATGTATATCAATATATATATAGTTATATATATAGTCAGTTATATAGTTATATATATATGTATGTATGTATGTATATCAATATATATATATAATATACATATATATATATATATATATATATATATTGATATGGCATGAAATGTGATATGGCAATATGGCACCTATGGTTCAAGGGGTAGATAACATCTATATAGCTAACGGATGGTAATTGGATTTATGAACCAACTGATACCAATATTTGTGGTTACAGGTATTGATTCTGAAAGCCATTGTAGTAAATATGGACTACCATCCATTTCTTGGATCCATTGAAGACAAATTCCCAACAGCAGTGACCGTTGGCTTTCAATCTCCGGGTCTGGGAGTGGTGCGCCCTTTTTTTTGTCGGCCTTAAAAACCGGAACGGAACCCTCGAACCCTGGAACCTTCTTTTGGATTGCAAAGCTGGGTAAATTTGATCAAGTGAGAGTCCGTGTACTTCCCATTCATAACTGGGAGGCACGCCCAAGCATTTGAGCAACATTTGAAAGGATGTTGGAGCTTAATTAAATAATCATCCATCTTTGGGCATGGTTCGTGTGACAGTTCGTTTTTTGGGTGTTATGATAACCACCATCCCCTGAAAAACAAGGACCTGCCTTCAGCCTTTGATCAAAGATGATTAACGAACCATTCACAGCGAAACCACAAACATAGCACACTTTGGTTGTTATTTCTAGGTACCATATAATCATATAAGATCCCTATTATAACCCAGTATGGTTGGTTATTCCAATCCATCCATAATTTTCTCGTGGAGATTGCGCCAAGCATCGAAGACAAGCGTCCTGCAGGTCAGCTTCATCCAGCGTGGCAGAAAACAGATCAGCACCTGATCACCACACGAATCATAGCTGAACTGGGGTTACAACACGTTACAACTTTATAACGTATACATGCTAAATGGGATAAGCCATTAGGGGACAAACACCAACCAGAGTTATCATAACTTTTTTTTGGCCTATATTGCTAAACGGGATAAGCCTCTTGGGGACAGAAACCAACCAGAGTTATATATTACCACCACAAATTACTGAGATGATCCTCCAAGTACTTGTTGAAGGTTAGTTTCCACTAGAAATGGCGTATCTTGTGAGGGTCTATGTTGATTTAGTGGAGGGTACCATGTGGGAAACTCTTGGGGATACGGGAAACCCTAATGGTTGCAGAGTTCTGATGTTTGCTTGGGATTGGACTGTTTGAACTCCCAAGATGAGGAAACATTTTTTCCACCCATCACATCAGGCAAGCAGCTTAAGGTTCTCATCAAACCCGCTTTGCCATACAATGCAATACTTGTAGAAGGATAGCACTTGAAAGCTGTACCGCCTGGAATTCATTTAATCTGGAAACTCAAGCTCTTTAACTTGAGCTTCCAAAGCAGTTTCAGCCATTTTTGGAGGACTTTGCAGGCAAACAATCAAGCGCCATTCCCAAATCACTCATGGCCTGTCATGTTGACCCGCTGTAGCTGAGCTTGGCTCAGGTCCTTGTTGGCCGAATTCTGGTGGCAGGGCGGCACTACCCATCCAGTCGATGGACCAAGTAGACATCAAGGTAAATATACCATAGAAGGAGCATATCACCATTCTTCTGAGTTGCTTACAAAATATATGTCACCAATATTCTGATTGGTGAGTGGTATCTATCATTGGCTTATCTACTTGGGCCAATCAGCATTATAATAATCACCAATATGATGCGGTATATTATCACCAATGTTATACAGTGATTATATTATCTCCATTATAACTATCACCATTATTATAGAGTGTATATGTATATATATATATTACTATAATGTATATATATTATATTAGTTAATATGATAATTATCACCATTATACAGTTGTGAGTGATTCCATGGTACCATCAGTCCAGCGCCGAGCGGCTGCTCTTCCCATGCGCGCCCGTAACATGGAGCTCCAGCAGATCTTCGACGTCCTGGAGTCACCGCCCGCAACTCGGTATGCTCGGTCCAGGGGGGTCGGGTTTTTGATGGCAAAACCTAGGATTTCCCTAGGAAAATGTAGGGTTGATGTGAAAAACCATGGTTTCCCTAGGAAAACTCCACTCAAATCACTGGACTCTTCCCCGACGGAGAAGGTGAACTAACCCACTTAGCGACTTAGTAACTGGGCTTAACCACAAAGTAATTTCAACGAGATGCCGAACAGTTCTTCCAGAATGGTAGAGATGATATTTACACCGCAGCACTCCCAGTTTCTCACGTTCTATCCAATTGTGGGGTTGCTGCGATGGGAAAATCATGCAAATATCATGTGATATATACATATATTAATATACATATAAACATAATATATACATACATATATATATATATATACTTGGGATTCAACCAAAAATTAATATGAAATATTTAGCCAATGATGATTAGTCACTTAACTGGTGAATAAATAGGGTTAGCGCGGCCATTATATCAATGGGAAGACCCCCTGAATGGGGACTTGTGATCCTCCAAGTGGGGAGATCAACTGGCAAGAATGGGGAGCAACAAAGATGGTGATTTACCAAACATAGGTTGGGATTTTACTGATAAGACTATGGAATTGGGTTAACCACCAAAAGTAGCAATGGAATGCAATCAAAGAAAACAAGGCCAGTCTTAGGATCTGAACTAATCCATTCCTGGTGTCAGTAATTTTGACCCATAGCCTATTGATTTCAGCTACCATCAGGTGGCGAACTCACAGCTAGTGAAGTCTACAAGGCGGGTTCACCACTATTTCTACGGAATGCAGCAGCACTTGGCTTGGGTCAAACCCCCTTCTGTTTGTTAAAAAAAGGCTTGAATTGCTTCATATCCCCATTCCTGACTGTTAAATCAACATCTTGCTTGTGAAGAAGATTTCCCAGGCTCGCTTTTGTTTCAACATGTTCAAACTATCCAATCTTGTTAAACGAACCTATTAAAGTCACATTTTTCGTGTCAAATCCCCTAAAAACGAGCCCCTTTCATCAAAGGTGTCCTCAAGGAGGCCTCAACCAGGTTAGTGTCATCAAAGTTAGCCTGAAGCAACGGGATCCAGGGATTGGGGTGGGTTTCTTAGCAACCTCAACAGAGATTTGCAAGTTTTGGAAACCTTGAAATTGAATGAAATTTTGGGGTAGCCATCATTGATCTACACGATCCTGGAAGAGCTGGCTGCTAGCTGCTGGCTGCTAGCTTCTAGGGACCAGTGTATGACGGGGAAAAAAAGAGTGTAGCTTAAGCAACAAAAGTTGGGAATATCACCAACCAAAGGGTGAACGTAACCCACAGAAAAGGTGATTCAACCAACCAGCATGGGGATGAATGCCTGGATGACATCATCGAATCAACCATCAATCCGATATGTCACGTCCAACAACTGTCCAGGTTGTAGCTGTTTCAGGGCTGTTGCATGGCAAAGCTTAATTAGGTACCACTTCAAACAGCTAATCTACACTGTCATGTCAAGTATTTATCCATCAAAACTTCTCAAACATCCCCATTGACCCACCATTCACCCTGTTTCTTCAAACTAACAATTTCGGATTTCAGTCATGCAACCGAGTGTTTTAGAGTAATTGACATCCACATCCCCCGGATGACCAAGCTTCCCAAGCAATCCCATCCGCGGGACCTCCTCGAGTTGGCATCCAATGACCTTGGTCTTCCGCAGGTCCGCGCCGGAAAAGACCGCTTTACGACCTGGCCATTGGTAGATGCGGAAGATCACGTGGGAGATGAATGGGATATGATGGCAACAATCCATCATTTTTTTCAAAATACCCTCTGGTTATTTAACATAGCCATGGGAAATGGCCCATTTGTAGATGATTTACCTATTAAAACGGTGATTTTCCATCGCTATGTTAAATAACCGGGTATATCCCCGTGGATTTGGTTTAAATCCTCTGCGCGTTCGTCAATCAAATCCCATATATCCCATTGTCTGTTGCTTAGGCCTTCATACTGAAGAAGGGAAGGAAACACCTACAAATGACGGGGTGCCATGCGCCAGACTCTCTATGTTATCTCACAGGAAGGGTACACCACCATTTTCTCTGGTTCATACAGGTTTAATCCCAATTTTGCTGCTTAACTACATGCTCCATGTTTGAAATTTCTGGGATATCAACTCAGATTTTGGTCGGTAGAAGTCTCGTTCTTCCAGGGCTCAGCGGCTCAACCCTTGACCCCCCACCAGTGCTGAAGGAGAGGTCGGCTTCCAGTAACCGCGGATCCCGTGCCTGCACACCTCGTGCAGCCACGACAACCCACAGAAGTTGACCACCAACAAAATTTTTGTTGGGGCCCTTTCTTCCCGTTCCATGGTCAATGTAGGGAGGGCAACCACCAACAAATAGGATTTCGCTTGGAAGGTGGACATGCTTTCAGTGCATCTCGGGGGCTTGACAGACTAGACCTATTGGAAACGTAGTCTTGTGTTTTGAGAATATGCCATACAGTATTCATGATATTCATGGCAGTTGTACTGAACAGCTAACAACATCATTTCTGAATCGCAAGGTATCCAAGATATTCCAAGATTGGCCAGTGGCTCAGTGGCTCCGATTTTCCAGGACTCTCCAGCGGATCCGCCTTGTAGATCTGTGTGAGTCAAGGTGCTGCCACCTGTTTCAGGCGCCGCGGCGTTTAGGGAGGTATTCTCCATGGCGCCATGTTTGATTACCAAAGGGTAAGCTTCTACCATTTGGTTATGACATTCACAGGGCTAGCCATGGTTTTTCGATGGCCCTAATCGAAATAGATGGTTTACCTATTAATGGCATGGTGATTTTCCATGGCTATGTTAGTCATAACCAGATGGCAATAACTATAACTTTCCGGTGAAGCCCCCAATGATTTGATGTAGACAAATGTCAAACAGGAAAGTTGTCCTCCAAACCACGTTCAATTTTTGTGGCTACACATGGGTATATAACATTATCTAACTCATCTCATAATGAGGGTGTGTTTGAGGATTTTCAACCTGCTTTCAGCCTCGACGGGAACCAGCTCACCCAAAGACACAGCCCATCAGCATCTCTGCCAGGTCGCTTAAGATGGAATTCTCCAGTGAAGCCTCCGCAAGCTTGGCAGCATCCAGCTTGGCCGAGCGCCTAGGTGTCATCCCATATCCCAAACCAGGATTCATCGGGGAAAACGTTCACCAAGTTCACCACAAAGGATTGGGGGTGATCGAATATGTTACTGCGGATCCACAAAAAAGTATGTTCACCCTTTGGTAATTGAACATTTTGAATTCTTCGGAGAGTAAATCATCCATAAATGGGCCATATTCCAGTTCGCAAACTGTTGAATTGCCGGAGGGTCATGCCCCGACATCAGCAACATCAATGGCATCATTTCAGGAACCTCAATTTGAGGTACCTACCATGTATAAGGGCTATAGCAGCTAAATTTCAAGGAATATACCCACAAATGCCACCATTTTTAGGTCCTGAAATTCCCACCCTTGTCCAACAGCGCCATCAAAATGGTAAGCGGCATCTGTGCCCCCTGGAAGGAGGCGCCGTTGCAAATGCTTTGTCGCAAATCGACGCCCATCAAGTTCCTGTCCAGCTGGCAATGGATAATCAGGATAATCTTTGCCAGGCAAAACTAACCCCCCATCCCCGGTGGTTTCCGCATCAAGTTAGCCTGCCGTGCCAAGGGACGCCGAGTCCAACTTTGCTCGGGACACATCTGCGCGGACGAGCTTGGCGTCTGCAGCGAAGAAGGAACGATACGGGGGTACCCTAGGGATCCCAGGGGTAACATCTGGTTATGACTCACAGTTTGCCATGGAAAATCACCCAGCATTTTTAGCCATAACCAGAGGGTAACTACTTTTTCGATGTGGAAAATCAACCAGTAACGGAGAGATTTGGAGAGGATGTTCCTAGGGAAACCATAGGGAAAATCACCACATCTACGTTAGTTTAACCGGGCCGGGGACCTAGGTCTTAATTTTTCACATCACCCAACTGTTGGAAGGAGATAGCTCCAACAGATATCGTACTTAAAAGTGATGTGAAAAGAAAAACTGGACATTTACCAAGCCCTGAGATTAGAAGAATCCAAACTGGTCGTCAGCCACCAGCAGAACAAAAAAATCATTGAAGCCACGAACATCTACATTCAGCCAGCGAAAAACCGGATATTTCACCAATAGAGATGTGGAGGTAACCAATTGCAATCCAGGTGTGTACCCAAAGGATCCACCAACAGGGTCATCCAAACAGAGCCTGGAAGTTGTGCTTCTCGCAAATCCACCTCGCCAGTTCCGCGAATGTTGTGCAGAGAGGGAATTCCAGGCTGAATGAGTTGCTTCCCTGGTAGTGCTCAGAATCATTAAGAATCCTCATGCTCATTTACCGGAACAGAAGCACCAATGCCAACTAGTGCCATCAACGTCCTGAGCCTGTGGGTTTATCCTGACAGTTGAAAGAGTAACAATAAAGACTCCCATCATCACTTTATGAAAACCACAGTACCATTCCCATCATCGTATTATCACACTTGTCACCACTACTATCATCATGCCCTACCAATACTTATTCGTTTTCTCCCCAATATTTCGCAGTGGAGACATCACCAACAACATGTCCGTTTGAGAAAGAAGTCTTGGTTCATAATCAACAAAAATCCCTTTTGAGACACAACGGATCCCATATATATATATATACACATACGTACCTACATTGTTGCTTAAGCTAGATCCAGTCAATATCCACTCATTAAAAGCACCGTTGATATTCCCTCAAAAATCCATTGATATTCCCCTATGAATATCCCATCAAAAAGCCTTATGTAATCCTATTGTTGCTTCAATGACGGCGACCATTATACAACCTCGTGTAGGTTTGCCGCCACCAAGCGCGCTGCAGGCAACATGGCGCCCGCCAAGCAGCCGCCTCGAAGACAGTAGTAGGGGATATGATATAACTATAGTCAATAGGGAAAACTATCAAAACTAGACGACGGATGGCCCGAGAGCGTAGAGGAGCAGAGTCTTCTGTTGTTAGTATGTAGACACTAAATTACAAGACAATATATTAAAGATGTATTATAAGCAGACGAGAAGAGTAGTATC